>Ga0265797_10000315_pt1 | contig 89924 bp, 96 predicted proteins | sample P2T30metagenome_FD_192433 | JGI IMG/M metagenome (GOLD analysis project Ga0265797, IMG submission 192433) | Plant litter microbial communities from East Loma Ridge, Irvine, California - P2 T30 | ecosystem: Environmental > Terrestrial > Plant litter > Unclassified | place: USA: California... | reverse complement strand
GGCGTCGCGGATGCCGGTAACGCGGTGCTGGCCGTCATACTCGAAGTGGACCTGGCTGCCGTCGGCGCGCGTGTGCGTGAGCAGGTTCCCGTGGTCGTCGTAACGGTGATGCTCGCTGCTGCCGTCGACGTGGATGTGGCGGACGACGTTCTTGGCGTCGTCGCGAAAGAGCCATTCCTCGCCCCCGTCCGGATACACGATGCGGTAGGTGTAGCCGGCAATGTCGTAGTAGTAGCGGGTCTCATGACCAAGCGCGTCGGTGACATAGGTCAGGCGGATGTTCTTGTCCCACTCGAGCCGGGTGTCGTCGCTGCCGTCGTCGGCCCACTCGCGGATCGCTTTGGCGTTGACATTGCCGTCGCTGTCGACGCTGGTGTCATAGGCGAGATTCATGCCGCGACCGGTACGGTCCGTATAGCGGGTGACGAGGTGGCGGTCGTACTGGTATTGCCAGGCGGCCGCGTTTTCGTCCTGGGCGCGGATCAGGTCGCCGTGCTCGTCGTAGTCGTAGGCAGCGAGCTGGCGCAGCAGTTTGCCCTCCTTGATCTCCCAGAGCGCGCGGATGCAGCCGCTATCAAGGTCGATCTGGGTGCCGGCATGGGCGACGATGGTCTCGCCCTGCTTGCTGATGATGTCGCTGAGTACCTCCTCGCCGGCGTACGGGCCATTGGCGACGACGTGGTCGTAGCGCAGGCCGAGGGCGGCGCCGTCACGGGCATGGAGCGCGATCAGCCGAAAATGCTCCTTGCCCAGCTCAAGCGCCTTGGCGCGTACGGTGTCGACCAGCTCGTAGGTTTCGCGCCAGGGGCTGGGCTCGCCCTCTGGCAGCGGCTTGCCGAAGTCGAGCATGAGCAGGGTGGCGCTCATGCGGGTGAGCGTGATCTGCTCGACCGGGTCGTAGTGCTTCTCGCCGATGCCAAGGTACGGATAGCGGTGGCTGCGGCCGTCCGCGGCGTGATAGAGCAGGGCGGTGGGCTTCCCTTGGCCCACGACGTCGATGCGGGTGCTGTACGGGGTAAGCCAGCGCGCGCCGAGATTGCCGCGGTCATAGGCGATTAGCTGGCTGCGGTAGGTGCGGCTCCATTCGATGGGAAGCGGCGCGTCCAGTACAAAGTCGGTGTGGGTGAAGGTTTCGGCGCCGGTCGCGAAGCTGATCGAGTGCGTGGTGCCGCCTTTTGCGGGGCACAGCTTGCAGGCATTGGCGTCGCCCTTGGCCGGGCTTTGCCGGCTTGTTGCGCCCAGTTCGTGGCCGGGGTTGTTCTTCTTGTGGTCCGCGCCCTTGGCCGATGGGACCATCGCCGGATGCCGCCGCTTGTGCTTGACGAGCGCGTCGCGCAGCCGCATCAGTATCCACCGGATGCTCATTTGCGCCTGTTCGTCGGCCAGGGCGGCGAGCTTGCCGCGAAACGCCGGTTTGAAGTTGGTCAGGTGTCCGATGATGCCTGTTACGCCCGCTACCGCGCTTTGCGGCAGGCGGCTGGCTGCCACGGCGACAGCGTAGTTCGCGGTCTTCTTGTACTGCCGGCCAAGGGCGCCAAGCATGCGGCGCCAGCTGCTTTCCACCTTGGGGTCGTGCAGCTTGCCCTCAACTTCCGCAGGGGATGCCACCTCGAACAGCGGTTCCTCGCCGATGCAGCGCTTGAGAATCTTGATCAGATCGTCGGCAATGCCATCGGCAGTATTGGCGCAATTGTCGAGGATACCGGCCAGCTTGCCCATCGCGCTGTCGACAAAGGTCTCGATTTCGCCGGCCAGCCTGGCGTTGAGGTGCAGAATCAGCACCTCGACCAGCGCGCTGCCGAGATCCTTGACGCCCAGCGCCAGCTTTTGCCGGACCAGGTGCAGTGCCGGCCGTAGGCTCATGCGCGCCGCGCTCATCGCCGGCGGCACCGGAACCACGCCGATCAGGTTGATGCCAAGGCTTACCCATAGCAGGAAATCGATTTCCTTGGCACCCTTGGCGAGGCCCTTCTGGATGATCTCCACGATATCCATGATGGCGTCGATCAGCGCCATGATGTTGCCGATCACCGGCAGGCTGCCGGCCACGGTGCTCAGGCGCTCCAGCGTGACGTAGTCATAGCTGATCTTGCGCAGCCATTTGTCGAAGGCAGCGGCGCCGGCGCCGATGTCTTGCTGGTCTATGGTGTTGAGCGGGGCGACTGCGACTTCCGGCGCGCGTTCGGCGGGCTTGGGTGAGGCTTGCGTGGGCTCGGTCATGGTGGCTTTTTATATGACGGATTTTTTCGGGATCGAGGGCGGAAGTTCACTGCCGATGCGCGGCAGCGATCCAGGCAAACCGAGGGTGGACGCGACGGCGGCGGCAGGCTTGCCGGCACTGAACGCGCCGTAGGTATCCAGAGCCGTCGCGCCGCCCGGGAGCTTGCCCGCGACATTGGCCAGGGCCGCCTGCCCGATTGGCGCCAGCAGTGTTTGCGCGCCGCCTTTTGGCAGCGACTGCACCGCATTTGCCGCTTGCTCTGCGGCTTGCGCGATCGCGCCGAACTTGCCGGCTGCGCCGTTGAGCTTGCCTGCCGCAGCTTGTGCGCCGGCGAGCAGTCCGGAGTTCTGCGCCCTTGTCGCCGGCGCTGGCCGGTCAGACGTTGCTGCCGCGTCAGCGCCAGCCTCGGGCGGCGCCACAGTCGGCCATTCGGTTCCCTGTCCGAAGTAGCTGCCTTCATTCCAGGGGTCGCGCGGGTCCTTGCCATAGTTGACCGTGGCCATTCCCATCGGCAGGCCGGCCACGCTGGCAAAGCCGTCGCCATCGAGCGTCCCCTGGCGGACGCCACCTTCGGCGTCGGTGACGGTGTAGTCGCCTCCCTTGATGCCTTCCTTCTTGCCGCCTTCCGGGTTCACGTACTGGTGATACAAGTCGAGCTGCCCCGGCGCCAGCTGCACGGTCTGCGGCAAGCTTGGCGTGCCTTCACTCTTGCCAGGCACGAAACTGTGCTGCGCCGCGTGCTGTTTCCAGGTGCCGCTTGTGCCATGCACGATGCCCGAAGCGTTCCAGCGGCTGAAGCTGGTGCCGCCGTTGATCACGACTTCTTCCTTGGCCGTGATCGTGATCCGGTTGGCGGTATGGGTGATGTTGAGCTTGGCCAGGATGTTGACGCTGTCCTTCAGGGCGGTGATGTCGATGTCGGCGCCCGCCGCCACCAGCTTCATGCCGGCCTTGTAGGCAAACATGCGCACTGCGTCCTTAACGCTGACGAGCAGGCTCTTGCCCGCGCTCAGGCTGGCGTGGCCGCCACTGCTCAGGGCGGTGTGCTCCACGCTCATCAGGTGGGTGGAACCCTGGGTGCTGGTTTCGATGCCGGCGGGACTAGCTAATAGCAGGTGCGGCGCCTGGAATTCAGGGAATTCGCCTTGCTCGGGCGTGCCGCCCTGGCCCTTGATGGCGTCGATCTGTGCCTGCAGCGCGGCGACGACCTGGTCCTGGTCGCCCGGCTGGTGCGCCTGCGCCTGCTGCGCGGTCTGCGACAGGCTATCGTGCAGCTCTTGCCCCTGCGTCATGCGCGCCAGCGTCTCCGCCATGTCCGTGATATGGGCGCGGGCGTTCGGCCGTGCTTCGGTGCTCAGCAGCAGGCCCCGCTGCGCGCGCACCGCACCAATGCCGTCGGTGCGCAGCTCGAAGCCCTGGCCGCGCGCGTCCTTGCGGCCGGCATTGTCGTCGATGCGGTTGATATGGCCGAGGCTGAGCTGGCTGGCGAGATGGTCGCTCTTGAGCTGTGCCTGGATTCGGCCCTGGGTGTCATCCAGCACCAGATGGTTGCTGCGTCCGCTGGGCGTGTTGCCGCCCTCGGCGCTCAGCTCGCGGCTTCTGAGCCCCATCAGCGCGCGCTGTTCGGGCAGCTTCCACGGCGGCATATAGCCTTGGTTGTGCACCGAGCCGGTCACGATCGGATGGTCGGGATTGCCATCGAGCCATTGCACAATCACTTCCGAGCCGACCCGCGGATGGCTGCTCAAACCCTTCTCGCCGCCGGCCTAGTTGCTGCTCACCCGTACCCAGCAACTGCTGCTTTCGTCGCGGTCCCAGTGGAACCTGACCTGGATGCGCCCATACTGGTCCACATTCAAGCTGCCCTGGCCGTCCGCACCGACCACGGTGGCGGTCTGCATGGCCAGCAGTTTGGTGTCTGTGCTGTTGAAACCGCGACCCGGACGCCAGGGCGCGCTCTTGTCCTGGCAGAGCATGCGGTTCTTGTACTCGGCAACCGCGCCCTTGCCCTGCAGATAGTTGTTGCTGGCTTCGTGATGTACTTCCAGGATCAGGAATTCGCTGTCGTCGCGTTCGCTGAAGTGTTCAAGCAGCCTGAACGATCTGCCGGCGGCGGCGCGCCGGTTGTTGCCTTGCGCTTCGTAGCGCTTGCCACGCGCTTCGATTTCTTCCATGCGCAATTGCGCAAGCTGGTTTGCGCCTGACTGGTGCCTGAACCCGTAATGGCCCTCGTAGCTGTGCACCTCGAGGCGTGGAATATCGCCTTGCCGGTTGATGGTGACGGCGTCGACATGAATCGGGCGCGGATTCTTGAAGTCGAAACCGCTCACCGCCGTTTGTCCGGACGCCCACTGACGCTGGGCGCTCCAGTCGGTGATCGCATCTTCTTCGGCCGAGCCCCCGGCGCCATGGAAGCGGATGCCGGGCGACGCGCCATCGATCGGGGCGGCGGCGCGGGTGTCGTCGCAGACGGTGAGCGTATGGCCTTCGGCGCTGTGCTGGTACGAATAGCTATAGCCGGCGGCTTCCCAGCGCCGGCACAGGTAGTTGTGATCGGTCTCGTCCCATTGCGTGGCCATCGTGAACTGTGGCTGCTCGCCGGCGACTTCCCATTCCCATGCGGGCAGGCCGCCGTAGCCGGCGAAAATCGTCTCGGCCTGCTCCTGCAAGCTTTGCGCGTGGAACAAGCGGTTGTTGCGGCGCAGGCGTGCGTACGCCAACCACGGCATCAACACCGCCTCGTAAAACGCGACGCCGCCGTCGGTTTTGACCAGCTTGAACGACGTAACATAACCGGTAAACGGACGCAGGCTGCCGTCGGCCTGTACCAGCGAGACGCATAGCAGCTTGCCGTGCATTGTCTCGAGTTCGATCGCGGCGTCGTCACTGAGGAGTTCCACCTTGAATTCGAAGTCGCGCGACAGGTATTCGGCGCCAATGAACCGGTTCACCATCAGCCTGGCTTGCGGACCGTCGTTCCTGGGAAACGACAAGCGCAGGATGCGGGTATTCTGGTGGGCGTCCAGCAGTGTGTGCAGGTCAGTCATCGTCGTTGTTCACTAATTGAGCTGGCAATGTTGAATTTGCGATGCCCGACGTCGCTGCGCAGTTCTTGTCAGAGGCCTGCGGAATGTGCACCGAGCTTCTTGACTGTATTCATGAGATTGCGATCGATTAATGACATAACGCAAGCCATCGCGGACTTGCGCTGTGCAGTACAACGGTCAGAGGAAATGACGTGAGGGAGAGGGATCGCTGGAAGTCGGCCACGACTGCACGGCACGCGCTAGGAAAGAGAACCGCTGGAGGTCGCGAATACGGCGCAGCAAGTAGGGAGAGCATTGCTACAGACGCAAAAAAAGGCATTACGATTTCTCGTAATGCCTTGATCTCTTACTGCAAATTCTTTGGTAGGCCGTGCGGGATTCGAACCTGCGACCAACGGATTAAAAGTCCGCTGCTCTACCAGCTGAGCTAACGACCCGAAGAAGCAAGATTATAGGGCCAGGTAGTCCCTCTGTCAATCGTTGCGCTGACCAGGCGCAACGCAGCGCCGTGAATTACTTCAGCGACGCCAACCGGTCGCGCGCCGTTTGCGCCGCGCTCGAGCTCGGATACTTGGACACCAGTTGCTGCAACGCCTTCTTGGCGTTCTTGTTGTCCTTCAGCAGCGCGTAGCTGCTGGCGATGTTGAGCATCGCGTCCGGCGCCTTGGCGCTGCTGTTGTAGGTGCTGGTGACCACTTCCTGGGCCGCGATGGCTTTCTTGTAGTCGCCCAGCGCGTAATAGGTGTTGCCCAGCCAATATTGCGCGTTCGAGGCGTAGGCCGATTCCGGGTAGCGCCGCACGAAGTCTTGCAGCGCGGTCGCGGCGCCCTTGTAGTCGCCCGACTGGAACAGGGCGGTGGCGGCCTCGTAGGCGGTCTTTTCGGTCGGCAGCACCGCGGCGCTCTGGCCGTCGATGGTTTCCTGTTGCGGCTCGACCTTTTTCAGGCGCGCGTCGAGGTCGGCGTACAGCTGCTTCTGGCTGTTCTGGGCCTTGGCCACTTCGTTGGCCAGCACCTCGATCTGGCCGCGCAGGCGCGCCAGTTCCTGCATGGTCTGCTCGTGCTGGTTCAGCATGTCGATCGTGACCGACTTGTCCGCCTTGGCTTCGATGCGTCCGTTCAGGTCGCGCGTGATGTTGTCGACCTTGGTGCGCAGATCGAGGATCGCGCGGCGCGCTTCTTCGTCGTCGAGCAGGCCGGCCGATGCCTGCAGCGGCATCCAGGCCGCCAGGAACAGGCAGGCGAGGCGGGACGGGGACAGTTTGATCATGGTTGCTCTTTCATTACTAAACCGTTGCTGAGATAAAAACAGGGCGGGTAGCAGTCTGCACTGCGTCCCGCCCCGTGTCAATCGGCCGTATTGGCCGCTTGATGACTAACGATTACTGGTAGACGATGTCTGCGCGGCGGTTTTCAGCCCATGCAGCTTCGTCGCTACCGGTGGCTTTTGGCTTTTCTTCGCCCAGCGAGACGGCTTCCATCTGGCCTTCGGCCACGCCCAGCGACGCCATCGAGCGACGGACGGCTTCAGCACGCTTCTGGCCCAGGGCCAGGTTGTATTCGCTGCCGCCGCGATCATCGGTGTTACCTTGGATCAGGATTTTACGCGAGGTGTTCTTGGTCAGGAAACCCGAGTGGTTCTGCACCACTGGCTGGCCGTCGGCGCGCACCACGAAGCTGTCGTAGTCGAAGTAGACGCTGCGGTTAGCCAGCACGCCTTTTGGATCGTTCAGTGGATCGACGCTGCCGGTTTCGACAGGGCGGATGTCACGGGTGTCGGCTGGCGCGGCAGCTGGCGCTTCCGGCGACTTTTCGACGACTGGGGTGTCGTTCAGCTTGGTCGGCGACGAGCACGCTGCGAGCAAGGTTGCAGCGGAAGCGATGAAAGCGAGACTCTTGAAGTTGCGCATGGATTTTCTCCTGTTCTGGTTAAGGTTTTACTTCTTACTTCATGAAGGGACCCCAGCTGGGCTCCCGTATGTTTCCCGCTTTGGTGGTCAAGCGTTGCTTGACCCGTCCATCCACAGATACCACTGCAAGCGAGACACGCCCGCCGCCCTTGGTTGCGTACATGATGTACTTGCCGTTAGGCGAAAAACTCGGTTCGGTGGCCCCATCGGCCAGGCGCAGTTCCTGGCCGCTGGCCAGGTCCATCGCGTATAAGGAGAATCCGCCGCCACGCTGCGAGATCCAGGCCAGCGTCTTGCCGTCGGACGACACGCGCGGGCTGATGTTGTAGTTGCCGTTGAACGTGACGCGGGTGGCGTTGCCGCCCGAGGCGCTCATCTTGTAGATCTGTGGGCCGCCGCTGCGGTCGCTCGTGAAGTAAATGGTCTTGCCGTCGGCCGAGAACTGCGGTTCGGTGTCGATCGCCGGGCTGTTGGTCAGGCGGCGATGGCCGCTGCCGTCCGAACGCACCGAATAGATCTCGGTATTGCCGTCTTTCGAGAGGGCCACGGCCAGCGTGCTGCCGTCGGGCGACCAGGATGGCGCCGAGTTGTTGCCTTTTTCGTTCGAGATCACGTTGCGGCGACCGGTCATCAGGTCTTGCAGATAGACCACCGGTTTGCGGTTTTCCATCGAGACGTAGGCGACCTTGCTGCCGTCCGGCGACCAGGATGGCGAGATGATCGGTTCCTTGCCCTGGGTGGCGATGATTTCGTTTTCGCCGTCGGCGTCGGCCACGGCCAGCGCGTAGCGGTTGGCGGCGCGGTCTTCTTTCACGTAGGCGATGCGGGTCGAGAAGATGCCGCGCACGCCGGTCAGCTTTTCATAGATGTCGTCAGCGATGCGGTGCGCCTGCAGGCGCGTATAGCGCGGCTGCACTTCGCCGCCCAATTGCGAAATCTGGCCGCCCTTGACGGTGTCCATCAGTTTGTAGCGCACGGCGAAGCGGCCGTCCGGCTGGCGCGTCACGCTGCCGATCACCAGTGCATCGGCGCCGCTGGCTTTGAAGGCCGCCAGGTTGACGCTGCCGGCGTCGGCATCGCTGATCGCCTGGCCGGCGTCGATCACCTTGAACACGCCGCTCCTTTGCAGGTCGGCGCGGATGATGGCCGAGACCTTGTCCTGGGCCACCGATTCGTCGGCGAAGGCCGCGACCGCGACCGGGATCTGGCTGCTGCCGACACCGGCGATTTCGATTTGCAGCTGGGCATTGGCTGCCGTTCCCATACCGAGGGAAACACTGAACAGCAAGAGATGGAGTTTTTTCATAATCTGTCTGTCGAATTTAATTCAAATGAATCAATCGTAGTCTTTCATCGAGAAATTCACGTCGAGCGTTCGTTCCACGGTGCCGTCCTTCTTCTTGGGCAGTGGCGATGCTTTCTTGATACCATTTTCCACTGCTCTGTCAAATTCCGGCACACCGCTGCTTTTCACCAGGCGCACCGACATGATTTCGCCGGTCGGCAACTGCTCCACACGGAACACCGCCTTCGGATTGCCACCCACGTCGGTGTTGCCCGGATACACGGTACTGCTCTTGATCGCGGCCGTAATCGCGGCGATGTAACCGCCATCCGCTTTCGGTCCGGTCGATTTGGCGGCCGTGCCGCTGCTGCCCATGGCGCCGGCCATGCGCTTCAGTTCGTCCTGGCGGAATTTCTCCAGCTTGGCCGCTTCGGCGGCAGACGCTTTCGCTTTGGCGTCGGCGGCTTTTTTCTTCTCGGCGGCGGCGAGCTTGTCAGCCTCTTTCTTTTCGGCTTCCTTCTTCTTCGCCTCGGCCAGCTTCTCGGCTTCCTTCTTCTTGGCGTCTTCGGCCTTCTTGTCGGCCAGTTCCTTCTGCTTGCGCTCGGCGTCGTCGCGTTTCTTCTGCTCGGCCAGTTCGCGCTTGCGTTCCTGCTCTTCTGCAAGCGCGCGTTCGCGTTTCTCCGCCTCGCGCTTTTCCGCCAGCTGCTTCTTCTTCAGTTCTTCTTCCTTGCGCTGCTTCTCGCGTTGCAGGGCAATGTCGGGCGGCGTCGGCGCAGGGCGTTCCACTTCCGGCTCCGGTGCAGGCGGTGGTGGTGGCGGCGGTGGCGCAGGCGCCGGTTCAGGCTCGGGCTGCGGTTCGGGTTGCGGCGCCGGCTCGGGCGGCAGTTCGGGCGCGGCGGCGGTCTGCACCGACATGTCCCACACTTCGGCCTCGACCGTGACCGGCGTGTTGGTCTGCCAGCTTACGCCGATCCACAAAAAGCCCAGCAGCACCGCGTGCACGGCCAGCGCCAGCAGGAACGATGGCGTGCGGCTCGGCTCGGGCGGCACGCGATAGGGCGCGCCGGTGGGGGCGGGCTTCATGGCTGACATGGCTGACTTTGCTTCAAGATCACTTGGTGGCCAGGCCCACGCGGTTGATGCCCATCTTCTTCGCTTCCGAAATCAGGAGGACCACGTCTTCGTACTTGCTGTCGCGGTCGCCTGCGATCATGACCGGATAGTCGGGATGTTCGTCGTGCAGGGCTTGCAGGCGCTGCAGCAGGGCCGAGCGGTCGGCCACGTCTTCCTGCGCCACGCGGGTCTTGCCGTGCACGCCGATCGACAGGCGGTTTTCGGGCTCGACCGAGATCTGGATATAGGTGTCCGGCGGCAGGGCGGATTTTTCGGCGCGCGGCAGGTTGACCACGCTCGGCGCTTCGTTGGCCGGCACCGCCATGAAGATGATGAGCAGCACCAGCATCACGTCGATGTAGGGCACGACATTGATCTCGGACTTGAACTTGCGGCGTCGACCGCCGCGCATGCTGCTGGAAAAGGCCATCCTGGTCTCCCGTTTCTGTCTGCGACTACGTCAGGTCAGCGCGACTGGCGCTGCAGGATGTTCGAGAATTCTTCGACGAAGCTCTCGAAACGGTTGGCCAGGCGGTCGATGTCGTGGGTGAAGCGGTTGTAGGCGACCACGGCCGGAATCGCGGCGAACAGGCCGATCGCGGTCGCGATCAGCGCTTCGGCGATGCCGGGGGCGACGATCGCCAGCGTGGCTTGCTCGACGCTGGCCAGGCCGCGGAAGGCGTTCATGATGCCCCACACGGTGCCCAGCAGGCCGATGTATGGCGAGACCGAGCCAACCGATGCCAAAAAGTTCAGGTGGGTGTCGAGGGCATCGAGTTCGCGCTGGAACGAGGCGCGCATGGCGCGGCGGGCGCCATCGAGCACCGCGTTCATGTCGAGCGCGTCGCGCGAGGCTTGCTTGCCCTTGATGAATTCACCCATGCCGGCCTCGAAGATGCGGGCCAGGGCGCCGCTCTGGCCGCGCTGGCTGCTGGCGCTCTGGTGCAGGGTGTGCAAGTTGCCGCCGGCCCAGAAGCTGCGCTCGAACTGCTCGGTCTGGGTGCGCGCGGCGCGGATCGCGAACACCTTGCGGAAGATGTAGGTCCAGCTCACGATCGACAGCAGCAGCAGCAAGGCCATGATCAGCTGCACCAGCACGTGGGCATGGCTGATCAGGGAGATAAACGAGAGGTCTTGGGTTGCGGTCATCGGTGTGAGCGTTGGCTTAGATGTTGGTTATTCAGGCGGCGCGCATTTTAACAGCGACGTGCTCGGGCAGGGAACGGGGACGCATGGTGGCGGTGTCGACACAGCCGACCTTGACGCTGGCGCTGTTGAGCAGCGTCTCGCCGCGCCATGCTTCCTGGGCGAACTGGACCGACGCGCGCCCGACTTTTTCGACCCGCGTGCGGATGCTCAGCTCGTCATCGAGACGGGCTGCAGCGTGATAATCCAGGGTAACATTCTTGACGACAAAAGCGGCGCCGTCCGACTCGAGCAGGGTTTGCTGTTGCACGCCCAGTGCGCGCAGCCATTCGGTACGCCCACGCTCGAAGAATTTCAGGTAGTTCGCATAGAAGACAATGCCGCCGGCGTCGGTATCTTCGTAATACACCCTGACTGGCCAGTTGAACACGGAAGGCATGTGTGCTGCTTTTAAATGTAAACGAGAAACATTTTACGCGAATTCGCCCCTCGATATGTACGCTGACGAACACAAAAAATGCAAATTTCTACACAGACGTAGCATGAAAACATGCTGTTGCGCAGTAGTAGACGTGAAATATGATCAAAACGCCAATCACTGTAACACTTTCTCACAAATACATAGTAGCCAAATTGTGCATTACAACAATTCGTCGGGTTGGCGGCTTGCCCGCCGACGCGTTCAACGATCGCGTGCGTAGCCTCAGTGCGTGATTTGAATGCGCCGGCGCGAGACCGCGGGGCCGCCCAGGCCAACCCTGCGGCACGACATGGTTCAGCCGCGCTTGATGCTGAACGGCGAGAAGCCCTGGCACGTCGGCATCAGCTCGATCGTATTGACGTTGACGTGCGGCGGCAGTGTCGCGATCCAGTAGGCGGTGTCGGCAATATCCTTGGCGGTCAGCGGCGTGGTGCCTTCATACACTTTCGCGGCCGCCGCATCGTCGCCCTTGAAACGCACGTTCGAAAACTCGGTGCCGCCGCACAGGCCGGGCGCGATATTGGTGGCGCGTACGCCGGTGCCGACCAGGTCGGCGCGCAGGTTGAGCGTGAACTGTTCGACGAAGGCCTTGGTGGCGCCATACACATTGCCACCCGGGTAAGGGTAATGGCCGGCGACCGAGCCGATATTGATCACCAGGCCGGCGCCGCGCGCTACCATCTGCGGCAGCACCGCATGGGTCATGGCGACCAGGCCCTGGCAATTGGTGGCAATCATGGTGTGCCAGTCGGCCAATGGGACTTCCTGCGCCGGCAGGGTGTTCAGGGCCAGGCCGGCGTTATTGACCAGCACGTCAATCTGGCGCCATTCGAGCGGCAAGCCGGCCAGGGCGGCGTCGATCGAGGCCTGGCTGGTGACGTCGAGCGTGACGGCCAGCGCGGCTTCGCCAAGCTCTTGCGCCAGGCCCTCGATGCGGTCGGTGCGGCGTGCGGCCAGGACCACGCGGTGGCCGTTGGCGGCGAAGGTGCGCGCCATTTCGGCGCCGAAGCCGGCCGATGCGCCGGTGATGAAAACGATCATGGATGGATCCTAACGAAAGCGGTTGACGTGGGTTGAACCGGAAAATTGTAGCCGAAACGACCATCGCTTCGCTGGTGCGCGCCAGCGCGCTTGCCGCTCGGCGCGGCGTCAGCAGTTTCCTTGCCCTAAAATGGGGACTCCAGTAAAATCTGGAGCCTCTACGTCTCACGTGACTGGCGAAATACCGTGCGCGCAGCATCGATTATGGTGCGCGGCGGTCGAAGGTGGACACCCACCGGGGAACGTGAGATGCCATTACGCCGTTCGCCTGGGCAGCCATCAACCGGTTTGCGTTGACTTGCGTTGGATCGCGCTTGCCCGCGGCCGCCTTCCTGGCGGCTGTCTGCCGAGCGTCCTCGCGCCTGCTGCGTTGCCCGTTGCCTGGATTTCATTCGATTGGAGTTTTACATGTTTGCCAAAGACCATACGCTCGCCAACGTGGATCCTGAACTGTTCAGTGCCATCCAGAAGGAAACGGTTCGCCAGCAAGATCACATCGAGCTGATCGCGTCTGAAAACTACACCTCGCCGGCCGTGATGGAGGCGCAAGGTTCGCAGCTGACCAACAAGTACGCCGAAGGCTATCCAGGCAAGCGCTACTACGGCGGCTGCGAATTCGTCGACGTCGCCGAGCAGCTGGCGATCGACCGCGTCAAGGAGCTGTTCGGCGCCGAAGCCGCCAACGTGCAGCCGAACTCGGGCTCGCAAGCGAACCAGGGCGTGTTCTTCGCCGTCCTGAAACCGGGCGACACCATCATGGGCATGTCGCTGGCCGAAGGCGGTCACCTGACCCATGGCATGGCGCTGAACATGTCCGGCAAATGGTTCAATGTCGTCTCGTACGGCCTCACCGCCGAAGAAGACATCGACTACGACGCACTGGAAAAGCAGGCCCACGAACACAAGCCGAAGATGATCATCGCCGGCGCTTCGGCGTTTGCCCTGAAGATCGATTTCGAGCGCATCGCCAAGGTGGCGAAAGATGTCGGCGCCTATTTCATGGTCGACATGGCCCACTACGCCGGCCTGATCGCGGCGGGCGAATACCCGAACCCGGTGCCGTTCGCCGACTTCGTCACCTCGACCACCCACAAATCGCTGCGCGGCCCGCGCGGCGGCATCATCCTGATGAAGGCCGAGCACGAAAAGGCCATCAACTCGGCGATCTTCCCCGGCATCCAGGGCGGCCCGCTGATGCACGTGATCGCCGGCAAGGCAGTCGCGTTCAAGGAAGCGCTGTCGCCGGAATTCAAGGCCTACCAGCAGCAAGTCGTGAAGAACGCCAAGGCACTGGCCGAGACCCTGATTGCACGCGGTCTGCGTATCGTCTCGGGCCGCACCGAGTCGCACGTGATGCTGGTCGACCTGCGTTCGAAAAACCTGACCGGCAAGGAAGCGGAAGCGATCCTCGGCCAGGCGCACATGACCTGCAACAAGAACGGCATCCCGAACGACCCGCAGAAGCCATTCGTCACCTCGGGTATCCGCCTCGGCAGCCCGGCCTTCACCACCCGCGGCTTCAAGGAAGAAGACGCGGTCAAGGTCGGCCACCTGATCGCCGACGTGCTGGACAACCCGCACGACGCGGCGACCATCGAGCGCGTCAAGGCTGAAGTCAAGGTCCTGACCGACAAGTATCCGGTCTACGCGGCTTAAAGCCACACGGGGCCGGTTTGCCGGCCCCATTGTTTTCGTCCCAACCCCCGGCGCCATGAAATGTCCCTTCTGTCAGTGTGAAGACACCCAGGTCCTCGATACCCGCGTATCCGAGGAAGGGGACGCTATCCGGCGCCGGCGCCGTTGCGGCAAGTGCGACAAGCGTTTTACGACCTACGAACGGATCGAACTGTCGATGCCGATCATTGTCAAGAAGAACGGCAGCCGTACCGAATTCGCGTCGTCCAAGCTGCGTGGCAGCCTGATGCTGGCGCTGAGGAAGCGTCCGGTTGCGGCCGAGGCGATCGACCGCGCTGTTTCGTCGATCGAGGAAAAGCTGCTCACCAGCGGACGCCGCGAAGTCGAGTCCGGCTACGTGGGCGAGCTGGTGATGGCCGAGCTCAAGCAATTGGACAAGATCGCCTACATCCGTTTCGCATCGGTGTACAAGAACTTCGAAGACCTGGACGAGTTCCAGAAAGCGCTGGCCGAGGTTGGGCATCAGCGCAATCCGGGTGACTGACCTGCTACACAGGTTCATCCGGCAAGGTCGGGCCGCTCGACCATTCCTCCATTTTCCAGTTCCCGTTTTCTCCGCGTGCACGCTTGAGTCGTCGCACGTAGGCATGACACCCGCCTGATAACGTCATAGCTCGCTGGCAGGGCGTCGCAATTGCGTCGCACCTTCTCGCTGGCGCATCGCTATCGGAGGCTCGGGTGCAGGTGCATTCACACGGCGGGTTCACGCTGATCGAAGTGCTGGTGGCGCTGTTCGTGCTCGCCGTCGGCATCGTCGGCGCAGGAGCGGCGCAGCTGGCGGCCCAACGTACGCGCCAACAGGCGGCGCTGACCTCTGAAGCGGTGCAGTTGTCGGCATCGCTGGCTTCGCGCATGGCGGCCAATGCTTCGGTCAGCACGCTGCCTGCGCCCGCCAATCCCTATCTCGACTTTGCCTACGATGCGCCAGTCGACGGCGCGCCGGCGGCAGCGACCGCGTGCTTCGGTGCGGGCGCCTGCGATCCTCAGGCGCTGGCGGCGTTCGACCTGCACGAGATACGCATGGCGCTGCATGGCCGTTTCCCCGGTGGCCGCATTGCCGTCTGTCGCGACGATAGCCCGTGGGACGCGGCGCGCAGCCGTTATCGGTGGGCGTGCAGCGACGATGCGCGGGCGGCGCTGGCGATCAAGATCGGCTGGCATGGCGCTGGCGATGGGCCGGCGTTGGTGTCGATGGTGGCGCGATGAACAGCCGTCGGCGTTTGGGTCGGCAGCGCGGCCTGACCGTGGTCGAGCTGATGGTGGCGATGGCGCTCGGGCTGGCCGTGCTGCTGGCCGCCGGCAGCCTGCTGGTGAGCGCCGTACGCGCCCATGCTGCGCTGGTCGAAGCCGGCGAGATGGATGACAGCGGGCGCTACGCAATGGACGCGCTGGCGCGCGCAGTGCGGATGGCGTCCCACGTCGATTGGGAGCACGTGCCCGAACCCGACCCGGAAGCGCCGGCGCGCATCGCCGGCTACGACGCGGCCTCGTTATCACGCACTGGCGCCGGCATCGATCCGCCGTTGCCGGATCAAGTCAACGGCAGCGACGTGCTGGCGCTGCGTTTTCCCGGCAGCGGCAACGCACCGGACGGCGACGGCGCCACGCTCGACTGCGCCGGCTTTCGCGTGCACCGCGACGCCGAAGGCTGGAGCATTTTCTATGTCGCCCGCAACGCGCAGGGCGAGGCTGAGCTGCGCTGCAAGTATCAGGGCGCGGCGAACTGGTCGTCGGATGCGGTGGCGGGTGGCGTGGACAGCTTTCAGGTGTTGTACGGGCTCGATACGGATGAGGATGGGACGCCGAACCGCTACGTCAATGCCAGTGAGTTGTCGACGCTCGATAGTGCGCTGCCGTTGGCAGGCGCGACGCCGGATGAGCGCGCGGCCGAGCTGCGCAGGCGTACGCACTGGAAGCGGGTGGCGACAGTGCGCGTTGGGCTGCTGCTGCACGGACCATCGGTTGGAGCGGGGCTGGGCGAGGGCATCGTGCACGACCTGTTCGGGCCGGATTACGGGGCGGCGTTCGAGCGCGCGGATCGCGGCACGCGGCTGGCCGAAACCGAACTGGCGGGCCGTGCCGGCGCGGTGCGGATGCGCAAGGTGTACGGCGTCACGATTGCGTTGCCGGCGATGTTGCCGCCGGCGCTGGCGCCTGGGCCGCCAGCCGGACCGCCGGTGCCTGCGCAGCCCGATCCACCGGCACCGCCGGAGCCGATTGAACCACCAGCAGGACGACGATGAAACGATCCTGGCAACGACGATCGACAACGGCACGACATCAGCGCGAGCAGGGCGTGGCGCTGTTGACCGCCTTGATCCTGATGCTGGCCGTACTGATGACCGGCATCGCATCGACCCGCAGCGCCATGCAGAACGCGCGCGCCGCCGCCCACGAACGCGATCGCATGCTGGCGCTGCAGATGGCCGATGCGGCGCTGTTCGATGCCGAGCGCGATATCGAGGGCGGCAGTGCGCCCGGTTCGGCGCGTGCGGCCGCGTTTGCGTCCGGCCAGGCTGGCGTCTTCGCGAACGGATGTGAAGGCGGCACGCCGTACGATGGCCTGTGTACGCATGATCCCGACCCGGAGCGCCATGCTGCGACCCTGGCCGAGGACGACGGTCCGGCGGTGGTGTTCGGTACATTCACCGGCAGTGTCATGCCGGACGGCGGTGGCTTGCCATTTGAAGCGCCGCGTTATCTGATCGAGCTGATGCCGGCCAATGGTGAAGTCCACCTGTATCGCATCACCGCGCGCGGCGCCGGCGCCATGCCGCACACCTACGCCGCGCTACAGGCCTATTACAGCAAGCCGCTCGATGGTTCGCCGGGCCGGCGCGTCGGCTGGCGCGAGCTGGGCAACTGGAGCGAACTGTATGCGCCGGATTGACAATAGGGCAGGAGCGATGCCGCGTTACGGGACCGGACGCGGTATGGGATTCACGCTGATCGAGGTCATGATCGTGCTGGTGGTGCTCGGCATATTGACCGCAGTAGTCTATCCCTCTTACGAGCGTCAAATGGTGAAGACGCGCCGCGCCGAAGCCCAGCTCGCGTTGTTTGAGACGATGCAGCGCCAGGAGCAGTACCGCGCCTTGCACCATTCCTACGCCGCGTTCTCGGCGGCGTCGGGCAATGCGGGTGATGCTGGTTTTCGCTGGTGGATCGGCGCCCGTGCGTCCGCCAGCGCGTACGAACTTGATGCTTACGCTTGTCCGGACCAGGACATTGTGCAGTGCGTCGTGGTGCGCGCCCGTCCTGGCACGGACAGGGTCAACCCGCGCTTTCGCGACCGCGAATGCGGTGAACTGACCTTCAGCAGCACTGGCGAACACTCGGCCAGCGGCGCGTCGGGGCGTTGCTGGCCATGATGTATTGGCCTGACCCCAGCAACGATTCCGACGCCAGGGCCGGCACGGGCGAGGGCGCGGGCGCGGGCAATGCCCCAGGCAATGCCCCAGATCCTGGCCGGCGGCTGGTCGGTATGGCTGCGCCGCACTGCCTGGGCTTGACCCTGATCGAACTCCTGGTGGTACTCGGCATCGCAGCGGTGACAACGTCGGTTGCCGCCCCGAACCTGCATGACCTGGTGCAGGCTCAGCAGCTACGCACAGCATCCGGCGAACTCTACGGCGCCATCCAGCTGACGCGCGCGCAAGCCATCGCCCGCAACGAACGCGTCACCATGACCCCCAACGATCCCTTCGGCCGCGACTGGTCGCGTGGCTGGACCGTGTTCGTCGACCGCGACGACGACCGCCGGCCTGGCGATGGCGACCAGATCCTGGCAGTGCGCCCGCCGCTGCCGCGCGGCTTGCAGGTCGACTATTCCTTCACCAGCCCAGCGCCGCCGCAATACATCGCCTACAATGGCGCGGGACGCAGTTGCAGCGCCACCAACAGCGCCGCGTCGCGGCCCGGGACGCTGTCGCTGTTCCACGGCGGGCAAATCCGCCGCATTAAAATCAATATGCTCGGGCGTGCGCGCCTGTGCAATCCCGCGCGCGAGCGCGGCTGCGACGGCGCCGCAACGCCGTCCTGAAGGAAAGGTCAACGTGACGCAGGACAGTCGAACAGTTCTCAACGATACCGAAGGCATGGCGCTCGCCCTCGAATGGGCCGCGCGCGGCATGTTCATCACCGCCCCGAACCCGCGCGTCGGCTGCGTGATCGTCAAGGACGGCGTGGTCATCGGCGCCGGCCACACCCAGCCGGCCGGGCAGGCCCACGCCGAGATCCAGGCCCTGCGCGACGCCGCCGAGCGCGGCAATGACGTGCGCGGCGCAACCGCTTACGTCACGTTGGAGCCGTGCAGTCACCATGGCCGCACGCCACCGTGTTCGGATGCACTGGTGTGCGCGGGACTGGGCCGCGTGGTGGCCGCGATGGGCGACCCGAATCCGCTGGTGGCCGGGCGCGGCATGGCGCAACTGGAAGCGGCCGGCATCGCCGTCGCCTGCGGCGTGCTGGCCGAGGCCGCGCACGAACTGAACATCGGCTTCTTTTCGCGCATGCGGCGCGGCCTGCCGTGGGTACGCCTGAAAGTCGCGGCCAGCCTCGACGGCAAGACGGCGCTCGAGAACGGCGAAAGCCAGTGGATCACCGGCCCGGACGCGCGCGCCGATGGTCACGCCTGGCGCGCCCGCACGCAAGTCATCCTGACCGGCATCGGCACGGTCAAGGCGGACGACCCGCAACTGACGGTGCGCGGCATCGATACGCCAATGCCACCACGCCGCGTGATCGTCGACAGCCGCCTCGAGATCGACCTGCACGCGCGCATCCTGCAGGGCGCACCGTGCTGGATCGTTGCAGCGCAAGAACCAAGCACCGAAGGGGGTGAACAGAAAGTCGCTGCGCATGAGCAGAAAGCCGCTGCGCTCCGTGCCGCCGGCCACGAGATCCTGTACCTGCCGAACGCCCACGGCAAGGTCGACCTGCCGGCGCTGATGCGCGAACTGGGCCGACGCGACATCAACGAAGTGCACGTCGAAGCCGGCGCCAAGCTCAACGCCTCGCTGGTGCGCGAAGGCTGCGTCGACGAATTGCTGGTCTACCTGGCCCCAAGCCTGATCGGGCCGGGGCAGGGCATGTTCGACCTGCCGCCGCTGGCGCAGCTGGCCCAGCGTCGACAAATGCGCTTCCACGACGCGGTGCGCGTCGGCGCCGACCTGCGCATCCTGGCCCGATTTATCGAAACCGAAACCGAAACCAAACCTGAGGAATAAAGCCGTATGTTCACTGGAATCGTCGCCGCAGTCGGCAACATCACTTCCGTCACCCCGCTCGAGGGCGGCCTGGACGCCGGCGTGCGCCTGGCAATCGACGCCGGTCCGCTGCCTTTGTCCGACGTCGGCCTGGGCGACTCGATCGCCATCAACGGCGCCTGCATGACCGTGGTCGAAAAGACCGAGCAAACCTTCACCGTCGACGTCTCGCGCGAAAGCCTGAACAAGACCGTGGGCCTGGAAGTGCCGGGCGAAGTCAATCTGGAAAAAGCGCTGACCCTGGCCGAACGCCTGGGCGGCCACCTGGTGTCGGGCCACGTCGACGGCCTGGGCACGGTGCACAGCTTCGAGCCGGTCGGCGAATCGCGCGAGCTGATCGTCGACGCGCCGCACGAACTGGCCAAGTTCCTGGCCTATAAAGGCTCGGTGGTGGTCAATGGCGTGTCGCTGACCGTGAACCGGGTCGACGACCTGGAAGCGAATGGCCAGAAAGTGTGCCGCTTCTCGATCAACCTGATCCCGCACACGATCGACGTCACCACCCTCAAGCACCTGCACGCCGGCTCGCGCGTCAACCTGGAAATCGACCTGATCGCGCGCTACGTCGAGCGCATGCTGTCGGCCGCGCGCTGATCGCAGTGTAGAAACGCAAAAAAGGCGTGGACGGGTTCGCCGTTCACGCCTTCATCTTTGGCCGCAGGATCATCCGCCGGCATCAGCCACCCGCATCAACCGCCCGGCGCCACTGCCGGCGAGGCCGCTGGCGCCTTGGCGACACTGGCCGCCGCGGCCTGAGTTTCGGGGTTGAGCACCACCTGCACATAATTTCGAGTGTCGAAGTAACGCTTGGCCGCCGCCTGCACGTCCTGTGCGGTCAGCGCCTGCACCTGTTGCTCGACCTTCAGGATCGATGCCGGGTCGGTGCCTTCGGTCAGCGCCGATTGCAGGTTCGCCACCCAGTAACCGTTTTCACGCAGCGAGCGACGGTGGTTCTGGATCCAGTTGGTTTTTACTTTGTCGAGCTCGGCCGCATCCGGACCGTGCTCCTGCAGGCGCGCGATCTCGGCGAAGGTCGCGGCAATCACCTTGTCCACGTTTTCGGGGCCGGTCGGCAGGTTGATGCCGATCGAGTAATTCCCGTACGGGATCTTGCTCAGCGCACCATTCGCGCCGCCGCCATAGATCACCGCCATCTTTTCGCGCAGCACTTCGATGATGCGCAGGTTGGTCACTTCGATCAGCGCCGCCAAACGCAGCTGCTCGGCTTCGGAGAACTGGGCCGGGCCGGTGAAGTTGAGCGAGATCGTGCTCTTCGGCTCGCTGCCGCTGCGCACTTCGCGCTTGACCACGCCGGTCACCGGACGCAGCCCGACGTCGCGGAACGCCACCGGAATATCCGGCGTCGGCAGGCTGCCCAGATAAGTCGCCAGCAGCGGCCGGATCGCTTTTTCGTCAAAGCTGCCGGCCAGGATGAAGGTCAGGTCCTTGGCGCTCGAAAAACGCTGGCGGAAGATGTCGATGCTGCGATCCAGCTCGAGCGCACCGAACTCTTCCGGCTGCAGCGCACGCGGCGCGCGCGGATGGCCGTTGAACAGGGCCGACACCACGGCGTCGCCGAAGCGGCGCCCGGGCAGCGAACTCTGGTTGCGTGCGATCTCGGCCTGCTTGTCGACATAGGCGCGGAACAGGTCTTCGTCGCGGCGCACGCCGGCAAACTTTAGCCACAGCAATTGCAGCATGGTCTCGATGTCGGTCGCGCCGGACGCGCCCGCCACCACGTCGGTGTAGGCGCCCAGGCCCACTGTCACGCCGGCCGCCTTGCCGGCCAGGATCTTGTTCAGGTCGAGCGGGCTGAAATCCTTGGTGCCCATGCTGGCCACGATGGCGTTGGAATAGCGCGCATTGAGGATGTCGCGCTCGTCGAACAGGCTCTGGCCGCCGAAGCGCGCTGCGCTCAGCACAACCTGGTCATTCAGAAAATCGGTCGGCTTGAGGATCACCTTGACGCCGTTCGACAGCGTCAGGCGGGTCAGGCCGAGCGCCTTGTCGTGGCTCTCGGCGACGATCGTGCCGGCCGCGGGCGGACGCTCCATCAGGCCGGCCGCCAGCAGTTTTTCGTCGCGCGCTGCGACCGGGGTGCGCTCGGCTTCGGCCACCGCCGCCAGCAATTGCTCGCCGTTCGGCGCGCCCGGCTTGTCGACGCCGGTGTACAGCACCAGCTTGCCGGAATCGGCCGGGATGGTGCGCCGTGCGTAGGCGTTCATTTCCTCGACGCTAATGCCGGGCACCAGTTCCTGCACGTACTTGTATTCGGTATCGATGCCGGGAATCGCTTCGTCCTGCAGGAAGTTGCGGATGTATTCGGCGGCGTAGGTGCCCGAATCGCTCTTGGCGCGCTCGTTCCAGGCTTGCTCGTAGCTGCGCATCAGGTTTTTCTTGGCACGCTCGAGTTCCTGGGCGCCGAAGCCGTGCTGGCGCGCGCGCTCATTTTCTTGCACCAGGGCGGCGATCGCCGGCGCCGCGCCGCGCGGACCGAGCGCGGCCGAAGCGTTATAGGAATGGTAGCGCGGCGTCAGCTTGCCGAGCGAGCTGCTGGCGCCCAGATACGGCGCGTCCGGCAGCTGCGCCAGTTCGGCCAGGCGCTGGCTGAGCATGGCGCCAAACAGGCCTTGCACCAGGTCCTCGCGGTAGGCGCGGATGGTGCCGGCTTCACGCACCGGCTGCACCGGATAGCGGATCAGCACGGCGTTGCCGCTCGCTTCCGGATCCGTCACCACCAGCGCTTCGGTATTGGTGCGCGCCGGAATCGCGGCGTAGTCGCGTGCACGCGGCTTGGCCGGGTTCTTCAGGCGCGAAAAATGCTGCTTGACCAGTTTCTCGGCGCGGGTCGGATCGATGTCGCCGACCACCACCACCGCCATCAGGTCAGGCCGGTACCAGTCGCGGTAAAAGCGGCGCAGGGTCTCCGGCTTGAAGGTGCGCAGCACGTCTTCGCGCCCGATCGGCAGCCGTTCGGCATACTTCGAGCCATTGAAGATCTTTGGATAGATCTGCTTGCCCATGCGGTCCGAGGCGCCTTTGCCCAGACGCAGTTCTTCCAGGATGATGCCGCGCTCCTTGTCGATCGCGTCGGCATCGAACCGCACGCCGTGGGCCCAGTCTTCCAGCACCTGGAAGGCCTTGGTCACATTCTGCGGTTTGTCCGTCGGAATCGGCAGGATGTAGACGGTCTCGTCGAACGAGGTGTAGGCGTTGAGGTCGGCGCCGAAGCCGACCCCGATCGACTGCAGGTACGAGACCAGCTCATGCTTGCGGAAATTGGTGCTGCCATTGAAGGCCATGTGCTCGACGAAGTGGGCCAGGCCGCGCTGGTCGTCGTCTTCCAGGATCGAGCCGGCCTTGACCACCAGGCGCAGCTCGAGCTTGCGTTCCGGGCGCGCGTTGCGCTGGATGTAATAGGTCAGGCCGTTGTTCAGCTTGCCGACCTTGACTTGCGGGCCGACCGGGATCGGTGCGTCCAGTGGCAGCGCGGCGTGCGCCTGCGACCCGACCAGCGATTCCATGCACAGCAACGCGGCCAGGCACAGGCCGCGTACAAAGTTGTTGCTCATTGTGGCGATTGTCCGTTGATATGCTCGCCAGCATTCTACTCCGATGGCGGGCCCGTGCCCGGACACGGGCCATGCAGTCAACGGTTCGTTTTGCGGTCGCGCACGACAGCGCGCGCCGCAAGAGGCGGAACATGGCGCTGTTCAGAGCGAAACGCGCCCCTGCGCCAGCAACTGGGCCATCTCCAGCGCCGGCACCGGCCGTCCGTACAGGTAGCCCTGCAGCACGTCGCAGCCGATGCTGCCCAAAAAGTCGCGCTGGCCAACCGTCTCCACGCCTTCGGCCACCACCGACAGCGACAGGCCCAGCGCCAACGCGATGGTGGCTTGCGCGATCGCCGCGCTGCGCTGCTCGGTGGCGATGTTGCGCACGAAGGTCTGGTCGATCTTGAGTTTATCGAGCGGGAAGCGCGACAGGTAGCCGAGCGAGGAGTAACCGGTGCCGAAGTCGTCCAGCGACAGCGACACCCCCAGCGCCCGCAGTTCGGTCATCTGCGCTTCGGACGCGCTGCTGTCGCCCATCATCACGCTTTCGGTGAGTTCGACTTCGAGCCAGCACGGCGCCAAGCCCGAGTCAGCCAGGGCTGCGCGCACCACGCGCGCCACGCTGCCGGCTTTGAATTGGCTGGCCGACACATTCACCGCGACCCGCACCGGGGCCAGGCCGGCGTCTTGCCAGGCTTTATTCTGGAAGCAAGCCTGGCGGATCACCCATTCCCCGATCGGATGGATCAGGCCAGTGTCTTCGGCGAGCGGGATGAAGTCAGCCGGCGACACCATGCCGATCTCGTCGCTGCTCCAGCGCAGCAGCGCTTCCATGCCGACCAGGCGGCCGTCGATGCGCGACACTTGCGGCTGGTAGTGCAGCGACAGTTCGTCGCGTTCGATGGCGCGCCGCAAACGTGTCTCCAGCGCCAGCCAGCGCAGCGCTTCGGCGTTCATCTCGCCCTTGAAGAAGCGGAAGCCATTGCGGCCCGATTCCTTCATGTGGGTCAGCGCGGCGTCGGCCGCCTTGAGCAGGTCGCCGGCGGCGTCGCCGTCGCGCGGGTAGATGCTGATGCCGACGCTGCCGGTAATCACCAGGTCGTGTCCGCCCACCGAATGGGGCTGGGCCACGGCGTCGATCAGGCGCTGGGCGCGGTAGATGACGTCGTCGGTGTCCTCGAAATCGGTCAGCAGCAGCACGAATTCGTCGCCCGACAGGCGCGCCACGGTATCGGTCGGGCCGGCCACGTCGCTGGCGCGGCGCGCCACTTCGCGCAGCACCGCGTCGCCCGCGCCGTGGCCCAGGCTATCGTTGATGCGCGACAGGCGGTCGACGTTAAACAACAGCAAAGCGAGCTGGCTGGCGTCCTGGCGCGCCGCCGCCAGCGCCTGTCCCATGCGGTCGTTGAACAGCGAGCGGTTCGGCAGCTGGGTCAGCACGTCGTGGTTCGACAGGAAGTCGAGCTTGTAGTGCGCCGCCTTCAGCGCCGACAAATCGGTCGAGACGCCGACATACGCGGTCAGTTCGCCATGGTCGTCGCGCACCGCGCTGATGCTCATGCTGGCCGGATAGATCTCGCCGTTTTTGCGGCGGTTCCAGATTTCCCCGCGCCACTTGCCATCCTTTTCCAGGCATTTCCACATGTCGGCATAAAAGCAGGCGTTGTGCTGGCCCGACTTCATCATGCGCGGGTTGTGACCCATGACCTCGGCTTCAGGGTAGCCGGTGATGGCTTCGAACGCGGGATTGACGGCGACGATATTGGCCTCGGCGTCGGTCATCACGATTGCTTCCTGGGTGCTGTCGAACACCTGGCGCGCCAGCATCAGGCGGTGCTCGCTGCTTTTCAGGGCAGCGTCGGAATCGGCGCGCGCCGTCGCTTCCAGCTGCAACTGGGCGGCGTGGCGCTGCACCACGTCGTACAGGTTCAGGTTTTCGTAGGCCACTGCCAGCTGCGCTGTCAGCGCCGTGGCCCAGCGCTCTTCTTCATCCGAAAATGGCGCCGCATCCGGGCCGCGGCCGCAATACAGCCAGCCGTGCGGATGGTGCAGGTCGTGTACTTGCAGGCCAAGCAGGTAGCCGACCGGCGGATGGCCGGCAGGCAAGGTCGCCAGCAGGGCGTCGTCGCCTGCCAGGCGCACCGGTGCGCGCGCACGCAGCAGCATCGCCGGCAGATCATTGCCGTGCAGCGCGAAATCATGGAGCAGGGCGCCATCGACACCCCAGGCATTCAGGTGGCAGACGCTGCTTTCGCTGCGGTCGATCAGGCACAGCGCGACGCAGTCGGCATTGAGCACGCGCCGCGCGGCATCGACAAAGGCGGCGGCCAGGGCCTCGACCCGGCGCTCGCCGACCAGCGTCAGGCACATGCGCTCGAGTTCGGACAGACGAGCGCACAGGTCGAACCGCCGTTCACCGTCGCGTTCCCCGGCGTCGTCGCTATCGATCCGGCCTGGCCGGGGCAGGGTCGGCGTCGGTTCGCCGCGCGCCACGCCCAGTTCGGCATCCACGGCTTCCAGGATGCGCTCGGCGTCGGCCGGTTTGCCCAGTACCGTGGTCACGCCGCAGCGCGCCGCCATGGCCAACGTTTCGCGCTCAGAATAGACCGCCGACATGAAGATCACGCGGGTGGCGTGCAGCAGCGGATCGGCGCGCACCTGCTGCACGAACTCGTAACCGTCCATGGTCGGCATCAGGATATCGGTAATGATCAGGTCGGGACGCTCGGTGCGGGCGATGGCCAGCGCGCCGGCGCCATCCACCGCCTCGAGCAGCCGGTAATTCTTGAAGCCGAGCACGGCCTTCAGATAGTCGCGGTTGCTCGGCCGGTCATCGACGATCAGGATCGTGGTCATGAGCACCGCCTTTTCCCCAAGACGGAGTGCGTGCAATAGACATCGAGGACTACCGGCATGGCAACTCCGAAAAATAGCTTCCGCACGCGCCGGATGGGTGCGGCAATGATGTCTTAATCATAATCCACGCGCGACCCCGGCACAGTAGAATGTTGCAACGTAAAAATTCTTTCCTTAACAATTTACGGTGTAACTGCCGTCCTGGCGAACAATTGTGAATAGTCCGGTTGCATCCGGACAACAACTCAGCGGCAAAGCAAACGCGGCGGGCCCGGCGTTTTGGGCCGATGGCGGCCGGAATGCGGTTGAACCCCTGCAAATCCTTTAAAATAGCGGATTACGCACAACCCCTCCCGTATCCAAGGAATCCGTATGTCTATTTCCAGCACCGAGGAAATCGTTGCCGAACTTCGCGCAGGCCGCATGGTCATCCTGGTCGACGAAGAAGATCGCGAAAACGAAGGCGACCTCGTGCTTGCGGCCGATTTCGTCACGCCCGAGGCGATCAACTTCATGATCCGCCACGCCCGTGGCCTGGTGTGCCTGACCCTGTCCGAAGACATCTGCGACCGCCTGGCGCTGCCGATGATGACTTCGCGTAACGGCACCTCGTTCGGCACCAATTTCACCGTCTCGATCGAAGCGGCCGAAGGCGTCACCACCGGCATTTCGGCGGCCGACCGCGCGCGCACCATCCAGGTGGCCGTGGCCAAGGATGCCTCGCCCGACGACCTGGTGCAGCCGGGCCATATCTTCCCGCTGCGCGCCCAGAAGGGCGGCGTCCTGATGCGCGCCGGCCATACCGAAGCCGGCTGCGACCTGACGCAAATGGCGGGCCTGACCCCGGCCTCGGTGATCTGCGAGATCATCAAGGAAGACGGCACCATGGCGCGCCTGCCCGATTTGATCGAGTTCGCCAAGGAACACAAGCTCAAGATCGGCACCATCGCCGACCTGATCCATTACCGCAGCCAGAACGAGTGCCTGGTCGAACGCGTGGCCGAGCGCCAGTTGTCGACCGAATACGGCGACTTCAAGCTGGTTGCCTTCCGCGACGGCCCGAGCGGCGCGGCGCACCTGGCGCTGGTGCACGGCGAACTGTCGCCCGAGAAAGAAGCGCTGGTGCGCGTGCACCAGCCGGTGTCGATCCTCGACCTGCTCGAGAACCGCGCCACCACCCACTCGTGGGACATGGCCTCGGCCATGCGCACCATCCAGGCCAGCGATGCCGGCGTGATCGTGCTGCTCAACTGCGGCGAAAGCGCCGACGCGCTGTTCGCGCAATTCGCGCCGAGCGACGCCAAGGCCGCCAAGCTTGGGGCCCGCGCCGCGTCGATGGACCTGCGCACCTACGGTATCGGCGCCCAGATCCTGCGCGCACTGGGCGTGGGCAAGATGCAGCTGCTGGCCAATCCGCGCAAGATGCCGTCGATGACCGGGTTCGACCTGGAAGTCACCGGCTACGTGCCGCGTCCAAGCGCCTGAACACATTCATTTAAATCACATCCAATAAAGAGGTCAGCCATGTCGGTAGGAACTTTCGAAAGCAATCTGCAAGGCGAAGGCCTGCGCATCGGGATCGTGCAGGCCCGTTTCAACGCCGACGTCGGCCACGGCCTGCTGTCGTCGTGCCTGGCTGAACTGAAGCGCATGGGCGTGGCTGACGAAGACATCCTGCACATCACCGTGCCGGGCGCGCTCGAAGTGCCGCTGGCGCTGCAGCGCATGGCCGTCACCGAGCAGTTCGACGCGCTGATCGCGCTGGGCGCGGTAATCCGCGGCGAAACCTACCACTTCGAGCTGGTCTCGAACGAGTCGGGCGCCGGCATTACCCGCATCGGCCTGGACTACGGCATGCCGATCGCCAACGCGATCCTGACCACCGAAAACGACGAGCAGGCCGAAGCCCGCATGGCAGAAAAGGGCGCCGACGCGGCGCGCGTGGCAGTCGAGATGTCGAACCTGCTGATCGCGCTCGACGAGCTGGTGCCTGAAGACGAGTAATTAGAAAAGGCAAGAACACAATGACTGACAATAGCACGCACGCCAACCCCAGCAAGAACCGCACGCCGCGCCACCGCGCACGCGAGTTCGCGCTCCAGGGCCTGTACCAATGGCTGCTGAACAATGAACCAGCGCGCACGGTGTCGAACAACATCCGCGGCGCCCATGGTTTCGACAAGGCCGACGGCGAATTCTTTTCCGCGCTGCTCAACGGCACGATCAGCACCTCGGTCGAGCTGCGCGAAACCATCGCGCCGCTGATCGACCGTTCGATCGCCGAACTGTCGCCGATCGAGCACGCGGTGCTGCTGATGGGCGCTTATGAGCTGAAGAACCATCCGGAAATCCCATACCGCGTCGTGATCAACGAAGCGGTCGAATTGACCAAGTCGTTCGGCGGTATCGACGGGCACAAGTATGTCAACGGCGTACTGGACAAGCTGGCGTCGAGGATGCGTGCGGATGAAGTGGCGGCGGCTGCGCGTCGCTGATTCTTTTTCCTGCGCGATCGAGAGCCACCTTCGGGTGGCTTTTCTTTTGGGTAATGCGTTATCACACCTCGCCAGCGATCAGCGCAATGCCCGCAGCGCAAAGCAAAAAAGCCACCGCGCAAGCGGTGGCTTCAAAGAACGCCCGGCATGGTGATTACAGACCGGCCAGCTCCGGCGTCGATGCGTGAGATTCGGCGGCGGTAGCAGCCGGGACCGGCTTGGCTTCCGGCTTGACTGCTTGCGGCTCGGCCTGCTTGCTGGCGACCACGGTCGTCGGCGTCGGGCGGTTAAAGGTCGGCACGTTCTGACCTTTGGCCACTTGCTTCAGGCGACGGTACTCGGCCAGCACTTTCGAGCCGTAGCCCGAATCGCTGTCCATGTCGGCGGCGCCGACGTAGGTCTTCAGGCCGCCTTCGACCGAACCGGTGCGCTTGACGTAATCCTTCAGGATCAGGGCGCCGACACGGATGTTGGCGACCGGATTCAGGGCCGCTTGCTGGCCGCCCACTTCCGCGAACTTGTCGTGGTGGACCTTGGCCATGACCTGCATCAGGCCCTTGGCGCCCATCGGGCTTTCGGCGAACGGGTTCAGGCCCGATTCGATTGCCATCACCGCCAGGATCAAGAGCGGATCGAGCTTGACCTCGTGCGCCGTGATGTAGGCGGTCGAGACCAGCATGTTGGCGGCATCGCTGGCGACGCGGTAACGCTTCGACAGCCAGTTGGTGACCCATTGCTGCTGCTTGGCGTTGCCGAGCGTCGGATGCGGTTCGGCGGCGTGCATGACGCTGTGCGTGGTTTCCACGGCCACGGCGTCCACGGTTGCCGGCATCACCGGCGTGGCGACTGCGGGCGCACTGGCCACGACAGCTGGCTGCGGATGCAGCATTTCGGAGACGCGCTTGGCGAAACCTTCGTTGGTATAGAGCAGCGCCAGCATGGCGATTGCGCTCAGACCGAAAACGGTCAGGGTAGTACGTGCGGTGTTCATGACGCCGCGTGCTGCATTGGTCAATGAAGACCAGGTAATAGGCTGACTAGCCATGGAATGCATGAGCCTTGCGCTCATGATGAAACGATGAAACATCGAATTCCCCTTTGTCGCGGCAAAAGCGATCCCGTCGGCATGCTCTAGACATGTCGCAGGGCGGACTTTGACCGTGCATCAGAAATATCGTCTGTCGCCGTCACGCGGCCGACTAACGCCGTCATTGCTTTGCTTCAGCTGGCTGCCGACCGTTAGTCGGGGACCAGTAGCTCAACAACTGTCTCGGGGGAGTGGGCAGACGCCCGTTGAAAACACTCCTTAAAATGTCATGTGGGGCCCCGACCCCGTGAATGCATGAGAACAGCTAAAATCATGTCAAAAAGACTTGCCTGTCTCATCAAGTAGGACGGATTGTAGGGGCGAGCTTATATCAAGTCAACCCTAGCACGTCCGCGCCTTATTACTTTTAGTTCTGATGGGCTGCGGGTTGGACAGGAATCACTTGACGAATCAATCACTTGGAGTTGACTTTTCATTAAGCTCCAGTACTAGAAGAAATGATCAAAACTTGATGAAATATACAGATTTGCGCGATTTTTTGGCCCAGCTGGACAAAATGGGCGACTTGAAACGGGTGGATTTTCCTGTTTCCCCCCATCTTGAAATGACGGAGGTGTCCGATCGCACGCTGCGTGCGGGCGGTCCGGCATTGCTGTTCAATCAGCCGACCGGTCACACGATCCCGGTGCTGACCAATCTGTTCGGTACGCCAAAGCGAGTAGCGCTCGGCATGGGCGCCGACGATGTGAGCGAGCTGCGCCGCATCGGCCACGTGCTGGCGCGCCTGAAGGAACCCGAGCCGCCGAAGGGCGTGAAGGACATCCTGGGCATGGGTTCGCTCGTAAAAGCCGTATGGGACATGGCGCCGAAAGAAGTGCGCGGCGCCTCGTGCCAGGAAATCGTCTGGGAGGGCAACGACGTCGACCTCGCCCGGCTGCCGATCCAGCACTGCTGGCCGGGCGACATCGCGCCTCTGATCACCTGGGGCCTGGTCATTACCAAGGGTCCGAACAAGAAGCGCCAGAACCTGGGCATCTATCGTCAGCAAGTGCTGGGCCGCAATAAAGTGATCATGCGCTGGCTGGCGCACCGCGGCGGCGCGCTCGACTTTCGTGAGCATGCGCTGGCCAATCCGGGGCAGCCGTATCCGATCGCGGTGGCGCTGGGCGCCGACCCGGCCACCATCCTGGGCGCGGTGACGCCGGTGCCGGACAGCTTGTCCGAATACCAGTTCGCCGGCCTGCTGCGCGGCAGCCGCACGACGCTGACCAAAGCGATCGGCAGTGAATTAAGAGTGCCTGCATCGGCCGAGATCGTGCTGGAAGGTCATATCTACCCGGATGCGAATCACCCGTCCGGCTTCGAGCATGCACTCGAGGGCCCGTACGGCGACCATACCGGTTACTACAATGAGCAGGACAGCTTCCCGGTGTTCACGATCGACCGCATCACCATGCGGCGCGACCCGATCTATCACTCGACCTATACCGGCAAACCGCCCGACGAGCCGGCGGTGCTGGGCGTGGCGTTGAATGAAGTGTTCATTCCACTGTTGCAGAAGCAGTTCAGCGAAATCACCGACTTCTATCTGCCGCCCGAAGGCTGCAGCTACCGCATGGCGGTGGTGCAGATGAAAAAACAGTACGCCGGCCACGCCAAGCGCGTGATGTTCGGCGTGTGGAGCTTCCTGCGCCAGTTCATGTATACCAAGTTCATCGTGGTGGTGGACGAAGACGTCAATGTGCGCGACTGGAAAGAGGTGATCTGGGCCATCACGACCCGCGTCGATCCGACGCGCGACACGGTCATGGTCGACAACACGCCGATCGATTACCTTGACTTTGCCTCGCCGATCAGTGGGCTGGGCAGCAAGATGGGGATCGATGCCACCAACAAGTGGCCGGGCGAGACCAATCGCGAGTGGGGCACGCCGATCGTGATGGCGCCGGCGGTCAAGGCGCGGGTGGATGACATCTGGAAGGAACTGGGCATTTAATAGTGGGCAAAGAAGGCCGGCCGGTAAGCGATCTGATCGCCATGGCCGGCCATTTCCCCAAACCCTGTACCGCGGTGTATAATTCGCCTTGGCGGGCCCCTGCGCATTGTGGCATGGTTTACCTGGTCAGGTCGGGAACGAAGCAGCCAAAGCCGTTCACCGCAAGTGCCGCAGATCAGGCTCGCCTCTTCCTTCTTCTCCGCTGTATCGTTTCATCCGCACCTCCCGGTCGTACCTTCCCAACACTGTTCTGGCGTTGACGCCCGGCGTCGCGACGAACCGCGTCCAGATTCTTTCATCACGCCCGAGTGTGCCGCCGGATAGTTCGCGGCAACCGCCATCTGCGGTAAAATCGCTGTATGTCCTATCAAGTCCTCGCCCGCAAATACCGTCCCAAGAACTTCGAAACGCTGGTCGGCCAGGAGCACGTGGTCCGTGCCCTGAGCCACGCGCTTCGCACCGGACGGCTGCACCACGCCTATCTGTTTACAGGCACGCGCGGGGTCGGCAAGACCACGCTGTCGCGCATCCTGGCCAAGTCGCTCAATTGCACCGGCCCGGACGGGCAGGGCGAGATCACTGCCGAGCCGTGCGGCGTGTGCGAAGCGTGCCGCGCGATCGATGCCGGCCGCTTCGTCGACTACATCGAGATGGATGCGGCCTCGAACCGCGGCGTCGACGAGATGGCCCAGCTGCTCGAACAAGCGGTGTACGCGCCGAGCAATGCGCGCTTCAAGGTCTATATGATCGATGAGGTGCACATGCTCACCAACCACGCGTTCAACTCGATGCTCAAGACGCTCGAAGAACCGCCGCCGCACGTCAAGTTCATCCTCGCCACCACCGACCCGCAAAAGATCCCGGTGACGGTGCTGTCGCGCTGCCTGCAGTTCAACCTCAAGCAGATGCCCCCTGGCCATATCGTTGGCCATCTCGAGAACATCCTGGGCCAGGAAGGCGTCACGTTCGAGCAGCCCGCCTTGCGTTTGCTGGCGCAGGGCGCACACGGTTCGATGCGCGACGCGCTCTCGCTGACCGACCAGGCAATTGCCTACGCTGCCGGCCAGGTCACGCTGGATGCAGTGCAGGGCATGCTCGGCGCGCTCGACCAATCGTATCTGGTGCGCCTGCTCGACGCCTTGGCCGCGCAGGATGGCGCCGACCTGATGGCGGTGGCCGACGAGATGGCCAGCCGCAGCCTGTCGTACAACGGCGCGCTGCAAGACCTGGGCACGCTGCTGCACCGGGTCGCGCTGGCGCAGTCGGTGCCGGGCGCGGTGCCGCAAGACTTGCCCGAGCTGGCCGACATCATGCGCCTGGCGACCTTGTTCGACGCGCAGGAAGTACAACTGTATTACCAGATTGCCGTGCACGGCCGCAACGAGATCGGCCTGGCGCCGGACGAGTACGCGGGCTTCACCATGACGCTGCTGCGCATGCTGGCCTTCCGTCCAGGACAGGGCGGTGCGGAAGCATCGCCGGCGCCACCGGCGGCAGCGCCGATGGCGGCCTCGGGCGGCCGCGCGGCCGCGGTTGCCGCTGCCAGCCACGCGGCGGTGACGCCACGGTCTGCGCCTGCTGCGGCGCCGGCAGCACCACAGCGGCCGGCCGCCGGTCCGGCGCAGGGGGCCCCGAATAACGTTGTGCAGCAAGCTCAGCAGACCCAGCAAACCAGCGCCGCGCCGCCTGCCGCCGCGCCGGGCGCGCCGGCGATGACATCGGCCCGCGCCGCCATCAATGCTGCACTTGAAGCGGCGCGCGCCGCCTCGGGCATGCGCCAGGCGCCGAAGCGTCCGGGCGCGGATGCGTCGGCTACCGCCGCCGCACCGCCGCAGAGCGCGCCGCCACCTGCGCCGTCGGCCCCGGGGCCATCGGCGCCGGGGCCGTCCGCATCGATGCCGTCGGCGCCGCAGATGCGCCAGGCCGCGCCGGCCGTCGGCTCGTCCGCCGCGCCGCCGTGGGATAACGGCCAGGCCCAGGCCGTGGCCCGTCCGCAGCCGTCCATGCGCGCCCAGCCGGCTGAAGACGAGCCGCCATCCTGGGTCACCGAATTTTCCGACGACACCGCGCTCGCTTCCGACGCGCCGGCCGTGCTGGCGCCGGTGCCGGCGGCCCCGGTGCGCGCGCCAAGCGCGCCACCGCACGCCTATGTCGTCACGCCCATGCCTGAGATCAATTGGGACGGCAACTGGCCGCAGCTCGCCGGGTCGCTGCCGCTGCGCGGCGTGGCGCAGCAGCTGGCGCTGCAGACCGAACTGGTCGCTTGCGTGGCGCAAGAGCGCGCTGTCACTTTCCGTTTGCGCGTGCCGGTCGATACGCTGCGCGCCAGCGGCAACACCGAGAAACTGACGGCCGCGCTGCAAGAACATTTCCCTGAACTGCGCGTGAGCGTCGAGTCCGAGATCGGCCCGGTCTGGTACACAGCCGGCGCCGAACAGAAGGCGGCGCGCGAAGAGCGTCAGCGCCTGGCCGAATCGATCGTCGCGGCCGACCCGTTCGTGCAGGAACTCGAGCAGCGTTTCGACGCGTTCGTCGTGCCCGGCTCGGTGAAGGTCGCCTGAGGCCAGACCTTGCGAACACGGCATTGCAGACGCAGCATCGTAAAATCAATAACCCATCCGACTTTTGGAGAATCGCACCATGATGAAAAACCAGCTCGCAGGCTTGATGAAACAGGCGCAGGCCATGCAGGACAATATGAAGAAGGCGCAGGAGCAGCTGGCTCTGGTTGAAGTCGAAGGACAATCCGGCGCCGGCCTGGTCAAGGTCGTGATGACCTGCAAGAATGACGTCAAGCGCGTGACCATCGATCCATCGCTGTACGGCGACGACCGCGACATGCTGGAAGACCTGGTCGCGGCCGCGTTCAACGACGCCGTGCGCAAGGCCGAGGCAACTGCTGCCGAGAAAATGAGCGGCCTGACCGCCGGCATGCCTGGCCTGCCGCCAGGCTTCAAGATGCCGTTCTAAATAAAGGCCACGGTCCCGCCACCCTGCCGTGGCGGGACGCCCCTTATGTCGACATCGCTCGAATTTCTCATCGAATCGCTGCGGCGCCTGCCGGGCATCGGCCCCAAGTCGGCCCAGCGCATGGCATTTCACCTGCTGCAGCACGACCGCGAGGGCGCCGCGCAACTGTCGCGCGCGCTGTACCAGGCGGTCGACACGGTGCATCACTGCGCCAAGTGCAATACCTTCTCGGACACCGAAATCTGCGACCTGTGCGCCGACCAGGAGCGCGACCACACGCTGCTGTGCGTGGTCGAGACCCCGGCCGACCAGCTCATGATCGAGCAGACCCTCACCTGGCGCGGCCTCTACTTCGTGCTGATGGGACGGCTGTCGCCGCTGGACGGCATCGGTCCGCGCGACCTGCATCTCGACAAGCTGACCTCGCGCGCCACCGACGGCATGGTGGGCGAAGTGGTGCTGGCGACCAATTTCACCAACGAGGGCGAGGCGACCGCGCACTACATCAGCGAGATGCTCAAGGCGCGCGGTCTGAAAGTCAGCCGCCTGGCGCGCGGGGTGCCGGTTGGCGGCGAGCTCGAATATGTGGATGCGGGCACGATTGCGCGGGCGATGCTGGATCGGCGTACTGCGTGAGACAGCGTGCGCTGGACAGGGCGCGTCAGTGTTTCTATCCATGATGCGGCCGTGCTTGGATCCATGGTGTGGCAGTGCTTCAGTCCCAGCCTGACCTTTCCAGACAGCCACCCCGCCACCGGTTGACACCCATGCTGTGCGTGCGCGCAAGCCATGCCGAGACTGGGCTACTATCGTGGTTTTTTCAGCGGACCGCGTCGCCATGCACCTCGTCGACCTCACGATGTTCTACGCCGCCGAAGGTGGCGGCGTCAGCACCTACCTGAACGCCAAGTCGCGCTGGCTGGCGCGCCACGGCCGCATGCGCCACACAATCCTTAGTCCCAACGTCGCTGCCGCAGACGCGCCGGCGCGCCTGCGCGTGCCCAGCCTGGCGCTGCCCGGGATCCACGGTTACCGGATGCCGCTGTCGGTGAGCGCGATCGCGCGCCAGCTGCGCGCCTTGCAGCCCGACCTGATCGAAGTCGGCGACGCCGGACACTGCGCCTGGGCCGCGCTGCGTGCGCGTCAGCGGCTCGGCGTGCCGGCCGTCGCCTTCTACCATTCCGACCTGCCGCGCCTGCTGCAAAACCGCTTCGGCGACGCCGCGGCGAAAGTAAGCGCACGTTACCTGGCGCGCCTGTACGCGCGCTTCGACCTGGTGCTGGCGCCGAGCCGGCGCATGGTCGACCAGTTGGGGGCGATGGGCGTGCCGGGCGCGCTGCACCAGCCGCTCGGCATCGATTGCGACGTGTTCCATCCACGCTGCCGCGATCCCGGTTTGCGTACCGAGCTGGGCCTGGCGCCGGGAACGCGCCTGCTGGTCTACGCCGGCCGCTTCACCGCCGACAAGAAGCTCGATGTGTTATTGGGCGCGATGGCGCGTATGGGGCCGCGCTACCACTTGCTGCTGATCGGCGGCAGCGAACCGCTGCCGATGGCGCAGCCGCTGTCGGCCGATGTGCGCTCACGCCTCACCCTGATGCCGTTCCAGCGCGACCAGCGTGCGCTGGCGCGACTGCTCGCCAGCTGTGACCTGCTGGTGCATCCGGGCGATTGCGAGACCTTCGGCCTGATCGTGCTGGAGGCGATGGGCTGTGGCGTGCCGGCGGTGGTCACGACCGGCGGCGGCATCGCCGAGCTGGTCGACCCGGACAGCGGTGTGCTGGCCCAGCCCAACTGCCCCGACAGCCTGGCCGACGCGATCCGCGCCGCCTGCGCGCGCAACCTGGCCGTGCTCGGCGCGGCGGCACGACGCAAGGTCGAAACCTGCTTTGACTGGAGCCAGGTGTTCGCGCAGCTGATGGCGCGCTATGACTGCCTGCTTGCGAACCATGCGCATGCGGGACACAAGAGCAACACGGATGCGCCCGTGTTTTCGACCGATGCAGCGGTCGCGGGCGCCGGGACAACCGTTGGTGATGAGCGTGCGGAGATGCGTTTTCGGCGTCAATGACCAGGCGAAGTTGTGCTTCGCAATCGATGGCCGAGCGACGTTGTGCTTCGCAATCGATGGTCGAGCGCAGTTGTGCTTCGTAATCGACGGTCGAGTGCAGTTGTGCTTCGTAATCGATGGTTGAGCGCAGGCATGCTAAGGCAGGACACCAGCATGTGCCGCGACATGTTCGCCGCCGCGCATCATATGCAGCACTGCTTCACGGCTGACGATCGGGCGCGCCGTAACTGTTGTGCGGATGACCCGATGCAGCCACGCGACTTGCCGGCAGTTGTCGGAGCCGATGTTGCCGCAATCTTTGCCCGGCGCTTGACCGCGCTACCAGTACGGCCCCCAATACCCGCCGCCACGCCAGCCACCCGGACCCCAGCCGCCGTAATAGCTGCCGGCATTGCCCATGCGTTGCAATTCTTCGCGCGTGCTCAGGTGCAGTACGCACTGGCGCCAGGGGTCACTGTTGGCCGCGTAGCCGAGCTGTGCGCAGGCGGGACCATAGATGGTGATCAGCTGTGTCATCTCGCTCTGCATGCGCGCCGCGCGCTCTTGCGGCGTGGTGCAGGCCGTGGCCAGGCAAGCCAGGACCAGCACGGTGATGATGTGGACGACGTTGCGCATGGGTCTTCTCCTGCGTCGCGATGGAAGACGCTGTGTCAGCATAGGTCCGGGGACGGTCGCGAGTCTGCGTTAGATCAATCGTGTGCCCGGCATGCGGTGCATTCCGAGGCACGACAAAAATAAGGTTTTTCGAGCATTCTTCTGGCAAGATAGGCCGCCTTGACCACAGGAGACGACATGCGCCAGCGTGGATGGACAACCTGGACCTTGCGCGGCCTGGGCGCGGTGCTGGCGCTGCTACTGCTCGCATCTTTGGTCGTTTGGCTATATCTGCGCGCCAGCCTGGCCCAGCTCGACGGCGAGCGCCATACCGCGGGGCTGGCGGCCGAGGTGCGGGTCGAGCGCGACGCCGATGGCGTGCCCCTGATCACTGGCGCCAACCGGCTCGACGTCGCCTATGCCACCGGTTTCGTCCATGCGCAGGAACGCTTCTTCCAGATGGATCTGCTGCGCCGCACGGCGGCCGGCGAGCTGGCCGAACTGTTCGGCCCGAAAGCGCTGCCGCTCGACCGCGCCAACCGCCTGCACCGTTTCCGCGCCCGCGCCGAGGCGGCCTTCGCGCGGCTGCCGGCGCCGGATCGCGCGCTGCTCGAACGCTATGCCGCCGGCGCCAACGTGGGCGTCGATGCGCTCGGCGCACGTCCCTTCGAATACGTCTTGACCGGCGCTTCGCCGCGACGCTGGAGCGCACCGGATTCGCTGCTGGTGATCTGGGCCATGTACATCGACTTGCAGGGCGCCCAGGCCCCGCGCGAACTGGCGCGCGGCTGGCTGCGCGAGCATAGCGACAGCGCCCAGCTGGCTTTTCTGCTGCCGCAAGCGACCGGCTACGATGTCACGCTCGACGGCGCGGCCGCACCAGAGCCGGCGCCGCTGCCCGAGCGCGCGCCAGCCTGGTGGGGCGCGCAGCCGGCTGCGCCGCTACGGCTGGCCGGCGCCGACATCACCGATTCGGTCGGCAGCAACAACTACGCGCTGGTGGGCAGCCGCAGCAGCAGCGGGGCAGCAATCGTGTCCGACGACATGCACCTGGGCCTGCAACTGCCCAACATCTGGTACCGGCTGGCGCTGCGCTTCCCGGATCCGGGCGCGCCCGGCGGCCAGCGGCGCCTGGTCGGCGTCACCTTGCCCGGTGCGCCGCCGTCGGTCATCGCCGGCAGCAATGGCCAGGTGGCGTGGGCCTTCACCAACAGCTATACCGATTCGCTCGATCTGGTCGAGTTGGGCGCTGACGCGGCGCGCCCCGGCCAGGTGCGCACGCCAAGCGGCTGGGAAACGCCGCACGAGCACGTCGAGCTGATCGCGGTGAAGGGCCTCGAAGCTGAACGCATGAGCGTGCGCGAGACGTCGCTCGGCCCGATCCGCAGCGTCGGTGAACGCAGCTACGCCGTGCGCTGGATCGCCCACGATGCGGCCGCACTGAACCTGAACCACATGAAGCTGGAAACCGTCGCCACGGCCGAACAGGCGCTGGCGGCGGCGGTATCGGACGGCATCCCGGCCCAGAACTTCGTCGCCGGCGACAGCGCCGGCAACATCGGCTGGACCGTCGCCGGCCTGCTGCCGCAGCGCGCCACGGCGCCGAACGACGCGACATTCCCCTTGATGCTCGACGGCGGCGTCGCGACCTGGCGCGCCGCGCTGCCGTACGCCGCGCATCCGCGCGTATTCAATCCGGACGCCGGCCAGATTACTACCGCCAACAGCCGCCAATTGATGGGCGACGGTTACGCGCTGCTCGGCGACGGCGGCTACGACCTCGGCATGCGCAACCGCCAGCTGCACGAAGGCTTGCTGGCGCTGGGCGCGCGCGCCGATGTGCGCCAGGTGTTCGACGCCGCGCTGGACGACCGCGCTCTGTTGATTGGCGCCTGGCGCGCGCGCGCACTGGCGGCGCTCGATGCGAACGCGCTGCAAGGACATCCGCGCCGCGCAGAATTCCGGCGTTTGCTGGAAACCAGTTGGGACGGCCGTGCCAGCGTCGACGCGGTCGGCTACCGGCTGGCGCGCGACTTCATGTGGGCGCTGCACGACCTGCTGTATGGCCGCGCGAATGCGGCGCTCAAGGAACTCGATCCCAAGGCCAGCGCCGCTGCCGCCAGCGCGCGCTGGCCGGCGGTGGTGGCGCGCCTGCTCGACGAGCGGCCGCAGGGCTGGCTGCCGGCGGGCTACGCCGACTGGCATGCGGTGCAGGTGGCCGCGGTCGAGCGCGTGATCGCGGCGCTCGACGACGAAGGCACGCCGCTGCCAGATGCCACGTGGGGACGCAGGAACACGGCCAACGTGGCGCATCCGATCAGCATGGCGGTGCCGGCGCTGCGGCCGTGGCTTGCGGCGCCAAGCGACCAGCTGCCGGGCGACGCGCACATGCCGCGCGTGGCCGGGCCGAAGTTTGGGCAGTCGGAGCGCCTGACCGTGTCGCCGGGACGCGAGGAGGAGGGCTTGTACAACATGCCGGGTGGGCAGAGCGGGCATCCGCTGTCGCCGTTCTTTTTACGCGATCACGCGGCGTGGGTGGAGGGCAGGGCGGCGCCGCTGCTGCCGGGGAAGGTGGCGCATGTGTTGCGGTTCGTGCCGTGATCCCGGGGAACGGGAGCGACGCAGACCGTAATCGCCATCTCTCGGCCCGGCGACCTGTAAACGTCATCCCTCTCACTTCGCCGGCAACGCCAGGTTCGCCTTCTGCAGCATCTCCGTAATCGCCTCCGCGCTCGACGGATGCCCCAAATAGTAGCCCTGCACCATATCGCACCCGTACTCTTCCAGCATCAACAGCTGCTCGCCAGTCTCGACCCCTTCGGCCACCACCACCATTTTCAGGCCGTGCGCCATGGCGATGATCGCGCGCGTGATCGCCGCGTTTTCCGAATCCTGCGGCAGGCCCGCGATGAAGCTGCGATCGATCTTCAGCGCGCGCACATCGAAGCGCTTCAGGTAGTTCATCGACGAATAGCCGGTGCCGAAATCGTCGATCGACAGGTGCACGCCGATGCTGCGCAACTGGTCGAGCGTGGCCATGGTGGCGCGCGCGTCGTCCATCAGCGTGCCCTCGGTCAGTTCCAGTTCGAGCAGGCGCGGCTCCAGGCCGGTGTCGTGCAGGGCCGAGATCACGATCTGCGACAGGTTCTCGTCCTTGAACTGCTTGGCCGACAGATTCACGGCCACGTGCAGCATGCGCTGCGTCAGGCGTTGCCAGGCACGCGCCTGGCGGCAGGCAGTGCGCAGCACCCATTCGCCGATCGGGACGATCAGGCCGGTCTCTTCGGCCAGCGGAATGAATTCGGTCGGCGACACCAATCCGCGCTCGGGATGACGCCAGCGCACCAGCGCTTCGACGCCGACGATCTCGGACGTGCGCACATCGCGCTGCGGCTGGTACACCAGATACAGCTCGTCGTTCTGCAGCGCCTTGCGCAAGCCCACCTCGAGCTTCACGTGGCTCATGATCTGCATCGTCAGCGAAGAGCTGTACAACTTGGCGTTGTTCTTGCCGCAGTTCTTGGCATGGTACATCGCGGTGTCGGCGAATTTCAGGAGCGAGCCGCAATCGTCGCCGTCCTCGGGAAACAGCGAAATGCCGATGCTGGCGGTGACAAAAATCTCGTTGCCCTCGATGACGAACGAACGCCGCATCGCTTCCTTGACCCGGGTGGCGACGTTCAGGGCATGCTCGACCCGTTCCAGGTCGGGGATCAGGATCGTGAATTCATCGCCGCCCAGGCGCGCCAGGTTGCTGGTGCGGTTGGCGTCAAACGCAGCGTCGCCCGGGCCGTCGCCGCGCGACACCAGGTCGCTCGGGCGCGTGGTTTCGCGCAGCCGCTCGGACACCATTTTCAGCAGCTGGTCGCCGGCGTTATGGCCGAGCGTATCGTTGATGCGCTTGAACGCGTCCAGGTCCATGAACAGCACCGCGAACTTCTTGTTGCCTTTTTTTGCGCGCTGCAGCTCGCGCTCGAGCGTCTCGAGAAACGCCTGGCGGTTCGGGATGCCGGTCAGGCTGTCGCAATAGGCCAGGCGCCGGATCTGTTCTTCGGCGCGTTTGCGCTCACTGATGTCGCGCACCAGGCCAAGCACCTGCGACACGCCGGTGGCCACCAGGCGCGCCTCGTAATGCTGCACTTCGCCGCAGTCGAGCAGCTCGTATTCGACCGAGCGCACCTGCTGGGTCGCCAGCACCGCTTTCATCTGCTCCAGCATGCGGGTGGCGACATCGGGCGGCAGCAGGTCCGCAATGTGCTTGCCGATGAACTGGCTGGCGCCGGCACCCGCGCGGGCGACCGTCGAGCGTGCGCGCCGGTGACGGTCCTGGCCCGGCTCGTAGTCGAGATAAAAGCCGCCGGCGTCTAACCGGAAGAAGGTGTCGGGAATCGCTTCCAGTACCGCGCGGTTCTGGGCGTCGGCGATGCGCAGGCGCGCGATGGCGTCGCTGGCGCGCAGCACGTACAGCACGCGGTGCCCGAGGATCGGCCAGTTGATCGGCTTGGAGACGAAATCGGTGGCGCCGACTTCGTAGGCGTGGGTCACCGCTTCGATGTCGTCGCTGCCGGTGACCATCACGATCGGCACGCCGGCGCCGTCGCGTTCGGCCTTGCGGATCGCGCCGCAGGCCGCGAAGCCGTCCATGCGCGGCATGTCGACATCCATCAGCACCAGGTCTGGTTTACGCGTTCCGGCCAGGGCCACGGCTTCGATGCCGTCGCGCGCTTCGATTGCGTCCAGGCCGACCTGGGCCAGCATCTCGAGCATCAAGAGGCGCATGACGGGATCGTCATCCGCGACCAGAACGGTTGCGCGGCCGGGTTGAAGAGAAGCGGGCATGTCAGGATTCCTTTTCTAGCAGGGCGTGCAGCGACTGGCGCACCGACACGAACTCGCGTTCCATGTCGTAGAGGAGGGGAGCGGCGCCATCGACGCTGCCGGCGCGTCCGAGCCCTTCGAGCTCGCGGCACAAGGTGGCCAGGCGCGCCGCGCCGATGTTGGCGCTGCTCGACTTGAGGCTGTGGGCGACGCGCCGTACACTCTCGGCATCCAGGCCGCCGAGCGCCTGGCGCAGCGCATGCAGGTGGCGCGGCGTGTCGCCCATGTAAGCGGTGACGACCTTGTGCACCAGCGCGTCGCCGCTGTCGCGACTGAGGGCGCGGATGTTGTCGAGGGCGTTGCGGTTGATGGCGTCCGGCTGCGCGGCGGGGGCTGGCGCAGCAGGCATGCGCGTACCAGGCGCCGCGTGGTCGGCGTGCAGCGGCATCGCCGGCGCCACTTCGACCGCCAGCTCGTCGAGCGCATCGCGCGCCGATGCCGATGCCGGCGCCGATGCCGGCACCGGCAACGCCACCCAGCGCCGCATCACCGCCGCCAGCTGCTGCTGGGTAAATGGCTTGGACAGATAATCGTCCATGCCCGCCGCCAGGCACGCTTCGCGGTCGCCCTGCAGCGCGTTGGCGGTAATCGCGATCACCGGCAGGGTGCGCGCGCGGCCCATCTCGCGTTCGTGGCGGCGGATTTCGGAGGTGGCCGCGAAGCCGTCCATCACCGGCATCTGGCAATCCATCAGCACCGCATCCCAGCCGCCGTCCTGCACCGCGCTCAAGGCTTCCTGGCCGTTGCGCGCGCACTGCGTTTCCAGGCCGAGGCTCTCGAGCATCGCACGCGCCACTTCGACATTCACCGGATTGTCCTCGGCCAGCAACACGCGCCGTGCCCGCCGTTGCGGTGTGGCCGTGCCGGCTGCGCGCACGGCCGCCGCGCCATCGAACGGCGAACCATGCGCGGGCGCGGCCGCCCCATGCAGGCGCGCCGCGCGCACCGCCAGGCAGGCATACAGGTCGGCCGCGCGCGCCGGTTTCACCAGTTGATAGGCCACGCCCGCTTCGCGCCGCTGCACCGGATCGGCCGCCAGCCGCTCAGGACTGAGCAGGATCAGGTGGGTATGGCGCGCCAGCGGCTCGGCGCGGATCGCGGCGGCCAGCGCCAGGCCGCTGGTCTGGGCCAGTTCCATGTCGAGCAGGGCCGCATCGTACGCTCTGCCGGCGCGCGCCGCGCCGACGATGCGCTCGAACGCGCTGTTCGCGTTGGACACGCCGTCGCAGCTGGCGCGCCAGGCGTCCAGCTGGTGCACCAGGTCGTCGCGGCTGGCGTCCTGTTCTTCCACCACCAGCACGCGCAGCCCGCCCAGCGTATGCTCCTGGTGGCCGGGCGCGTCGGGGTCGACGCGGCGCTTGTCGAAGGCCAGCGTGAACCAGAACACCGAGCCGCGCTGCGGCGCATTCTCGACGCCGATCGTGCCCTTCATGAGTTCCACCAGCTGCTTCGAGATGGCCAGACCGAGCCCGGTGCCTCCGAACTTGCGGGTGGTGGAATCGTCGGCCTGCGAGAACGCGTCAAAAATGCGCGCCCGCGCCTCGCGCGAGATGCCGATGCCGGTGTCGTGCACCTCGAAGCGCAGCTCGACCTTCTGCGCGTCTTCGCCGGCCACGCGCACGCGCGCCATGATGCGGCCCGCTTCGGTGAATTTGAACGCGTTGCCGAGCAGGTTGGCGAAGATCTGGCGCAGCCGGTTGGGGTCGCCGCAGATTGCCACCGGAATATCGTTGGCGATGTCGAAGTCGAAGCCCAGGCCCTTGCCGGCGGCCTGCGGCGTGTAGACGTTGTGGATGTCGTCCAGCAGATCCCACAGGTTGAAGTTGATGTACTCGATGGTCAGCTTGCCGGCCTCGATCTTGGAAAAGTCGAGGATGTCGTTGATGATCACCAGGAGGTGCTCGCCCGAGCGCCTGACCAGGGTGGTGTAGTGGCGCTGCGCGTCCGACAGATTGGTAGCCATCAGCATCTCGGTCATCCCGAGCACGCCGTTCATCGGGGTGCGGATCTCGTGGCTCATGGTGGCCAAAAAGCCGCTCTTGGCGCGACTGGCCGCTTCAGCCGCGTTCTTGGCTTTTTCAAGCTGCCCGGTGCGCACGCCGACCTGGCGTTCGAGCTCGTCGCGGTGGTGCAGCAAGGCGGCGCCGCGGTCTTCGATCTGGGCCAGCATGGTGTTGAAGCTGTCGATCAGCGTGCCCAGTTCGTCGCGCCGCTGGTGCGGCACGCGCAGGCCGTAGTTCTGGCTGGCCGAGACCTTTTGCGCAGCCTGGATCAGGCCCGCCACCGGTTCGGCGATGCTGCGTTTCAGGCTGCCCGCCAGGCCGAGCGAGACCAGGAGCGAGGCGCCCATCGCCAGGCCGATCACCCCCAGGCTGGTGACGATGTCGATCCACATCGGCAGCGAATCGGCTTCGATCATCACCACCCCGACCGCGATGCCTTCGTGGCGCACCTCGTGCATCACGCGCATGTAGCGCGCCAGCAGGCGGCTGCCCTGCTGGTTGGCCTGTTCCAGCGCTTCCGGCTCGACGCTCTCCAGCGACTGCAGCGCGGTCTCGGCGCGCGCCTGCGAGCCATATGCGGCCAATGGCCGGCCGAAGCGGTCGTACAGCACCGCCGCCGAGATGCCGCGCCGCGAGTCGAGTGCGGCCAGCGTCGCCGAAGCCTTGCTGCGGTCGACCAGCATCAGGTCGGCCGCGCTGGCGGCGCCGATCACGCGCGCGAACGAGGCCAGTTGCATGGCCTCGGCCTGGCGGCCGTTGACGACGGCGCTGACGGCAAACGCCACGAACACGAACAGCAGGGCAGTCGCCGTCGTGAGTAGCGAGATCAGGGTCAGCTTCTGGTTCAGGCTCGAGCGCTCGAAGTTGGGCATCGCGGTTCCGGCAGTGGGCATGGCGGAGAATGCGAATGGACCGCCAAAGGCGCGGGTCCTCCTTGCGGGCAACTTCCCGCAGGAAAAAAATATACGGCGCTCGAAGCGGCGTAGTTTTGCGGCATCGCAAAAGTAGCAGGCAATATAACACTTTGGCACTGATCGGGCGCAGCGACAACCGTTGCGCCGGGTTGCCTGATTGGCCACCCGACGCCCGAAAAAAAGGGACGCCGCAGCGTCCCTTTCATGTCAAGCATCAAGCCCCATCAACAGCACGACGCCCGGCTCCCGCCATACCTCGCCTCCTGGCGCTCACGGAAGAACTCCTCATAACTCATCGGCGTCTGGTCCGGATGGGTCTTCTCCATGTGCGCCAGATACGTGTCGTACTCAGGCAGCCCGACCATCAGCCGCAAACTCTGCCCAAGATACTTGCCGGCCTGTGCCAGGGTGCCGAACATCACGGCACCTGCGCCACAGGCATCGCCACGTACGGCGACTCTTGCGCCGTCGGCGCCGACTTCTCGCGCGCCGCCAGCACGGTGCGGACACCGTACAGCAGCACCGCCAGCACCACGAAGATGAAGAAGCCCGCCAGTGTGGCGTTGACGTAGTCGTTGAAGATGATGCGCTCCATGTCGGCGATCGACTTGGCCGGGGCCAGGATGGCGCCGGCGTCGTGCGAGGCCTGGTACTTCTGGGCGTGCGCCACGAAGCCGACGCGCGGATCGTCGTGGAAGATCTTCTGCCAGCCGGCGGTGAGCGTGCAGGCCAGCAGCCACAGGGTAGGCATGGCGGTGACCCAGGCATACTTGGCGCGCTTCATCTTGAACAGCACGCAGGTGCCCAGCATCAGCGCAATACCCGCCAGCATCTGGTTGGCGATGCCGAACAGCGGCCACAAGGTGTTGATGCCGCCCAGCGGATCGACCACGCCCTGGTACAGGAAGTAGCCCCACGCGGCAACGCACAGGCCGGTGGCCAAGAGGTTGGCCGGCAGCGAATCGGTGCGTTTCAGCGACGGTGCGAACGCGCCCAGCAGATCCTGCAGCATGAAGCGTCCGGCGCGCGTGCCGGCGTCGACCGCGGTCAGGATGAACAGCGCTTCGAACAGGATCGCGAAGTGGTACCAGAACGCCATCATGGCCGGGCCGCCCACCACGTTGGACAGGATATGGGCCATGCCCACGGCCAGGGTCGGGGCGCCGCCGGCGCGCGAGATGATGGTGTGCTCGCCGACGTCGCGCGCCACCTGTTCCAGCGCCTCGGGCGTGATCACGAAGCCCATTTTCGATACCGCTTCGGCAGCGGTCTGCGCGGTGGTGCCGAGCAGCGCGGCCGGGCTGTTCATGGCGAAGTAGATGCCCGGGTCGATGGTCGAGGCAGCCACCAGGGCCATGATGGCGACAAACGATTCCATCAGCATGCCGCCGTAACCGATGAAACGCGCGTGCGACTCGTTCTCCATCATCTTCGGCGTGGTGCCCGAGGCGATCAGCGCGTGGAAGCCCGACACCGCGCCGCAGGCGATGGTAATGAACAGGAACGGGAACACGCTGCCCGACCACACCGGACCGGAGCCGTCGATGAACTTGGTCACGGCCGGCATCTGCAGGGTCGGCGCGACGAAGATGATGCCGACGGCCAGCGCCACGATGGTGCCGATCTTGAGGAAGGTCGAGAGGTAATCGCGCGGCGCCAGCAGCAGCCACACCGGGATGGTGGCGGCGACGAAACCGTAGCCGATCAGCATCCAGGTCAGTTCGGTGCCGGTAAAGGTGAACATCGGGCCCCAGGTCGGCGAATCGTGCACCCACTGGCCGCCGATGATGGCCAACATCAGGAGCACGAAGCCGATCAGCGAAATCTCGCCGATCCGCCCCACGCGCACGTAGCGCGAATACAGCCCCATGAACAGCGCGATCGGGATCGTCGCCATCACGGTAAAGGTGCCCCAGGGCGAGCCGGTCAGGGCTTTCACGACGATCAGCGCCAGCACCGCCAGAATGATCACCATGATCATGAAGGTGCCGAGCAGGGCGATCATGCCGGGGATTTCGCCCATTTCGGATTTGATCAGGTCACCGAGCGAACGGCCGTCGCGGCGGGTCGACATGAACAGCACCATGAAATCCTGCACCGCGCCGGCGAACACGACGCCGGCCAGGATCCACATCATGCCCGGCAGGTAGCCCATCTGCGCAGCCAGCACCGGGCCGACCAGCGGGCCGGCGCCGGCGATGGCGGCGAAGTGGTGCCCGAACAGCACGTACTTGTTGGTTGGGACGTAGTCGAGGCCGTCGTTGAATTTATAGGCCGGGGTCTGGCGCGAGGCATCGAGCCCCATCACCTTGGTGGCGATGAACAGCGAGTAGAAGCGGTATGCGATCAGGTAGACGCACACTGCCGCCATCACGATCCAGATGGCATTGATGGTTTCGCCGCGCTTGACCGCGATGAATCCGAGCGAGAACGCGCCCAGAATGGACAGGGCAATCCATCCGAGCATGCCGGATAAACGTTTCATTGTGACTCCTCCGATGTGGAAATGGTGCTTATTGCGCCGATGCGTGCGACGCCATTTTTAATAACTTGCAGCTTGAGTATCTTGCACAATTGTTAGCACCGCAAGCGCAAGATTACGCAGTGCCTACGTAGTAGTACGCAGGCCTGCAACGGGCATCGGACGTAGAATGCAACGTTGCAATTTGAATCCATGCGGACGGCATATGCGCCTGAGACAAAAAGTGATCGTGCTGGCGGTGGCGCCCCTGATCGTGGCGCTGTGCGCGATCGCACTCTACGTACGCCAGGGCGCAGTGACGCTGGCCCAGCAGCAGCGCGCCACCATCGAGCGCGCCTACCTGGCCAGCAAGGAAGCCGAGCTGCGCCACTACGTGCAGCTGGCCACCCATTCGATCGCGCACCTGACCGGTTCCGGACGGAGCGATGCGGCCACGCTCGAAGAAGCCAAGCGCATCCTGGGCACGCTGAGCTACGGCGGCGACGGCTACTTCTTCCTGTACGACATGCAGGGACGCGCCCTGATGCACCCGCGCCAGCCGGAACTGGTCGGCGCCGACATGTGGAACTGGGTCGATGCCAACGGCGTGAAATCGATCCAGGCGCTGATCGAGCGGGCGAAAGAGGGCGGCGGCTTCCAGCGCTACCACTGGGTCAAGCCCTCGACCGCGCGCGCCGCGCCCAAGCTCGGCTACGTGGTGCCGGTGGCGAACTGGGGCTGGGTGATGGGTACCGGCATCTATCTGGACGACGTCGACGCCGCGCTGGCCCAGGTGGCCGACCAGCAGTCGCGCAATATCCAGGACACGCTGCTGTGGATCGCCGGTCTGGCGATCCTGGCCGCCACCGGCGTCGCGGTGGGCGGGCTGGCGCTGAACATCAGCGAGCACCGCGTGGCCGATGCCAAGTTAAAAGTGCTGGCCCAGCGTGTGGTCGAATCGCAGGAAGAAGAACGGGCGCGCCTGTCGCGCGACCTGCACGACGGCATCAGCCAGGCGCTGGTCTCGGTCAAGCTGCAGCTGGAAGCGGGCATCATCCGCCTCGACGGCGACGAGGCGCGGCGCCAGCAGGCGCGCGTGGGGCTGGAGCGCACGGTGGAACAGATCGAGACGGTGCTGGGCGACGTGCGCCGCATCTCGCACGACCTGCGCCCGACCTTGCTCGACGATATGGGCCTGGCGCCGGCGCTCGACCACCTGGCTGGCGAATTCGGCGAACATGCCGGCACGCCGGTGCGCTTCAAGGCGGTCGGCGCGGTCGACATCCTGAGCGAAGTGGCGGCCACGGCGCTGTTTCGCATCGCCCAGGAAGCGTTGACGAATGCCGAGCGCCACGCCGGTGCGCGCAGCATCGAGATGCTGCTGGAGCGGCTGGGTGGCGCGGTGGTCTTGACCATCGTCGACGATGGCGTCGGATTCGATGCCGACAGCGTGGCCGTGCATCCCAAGCGCGGGATCGGATTGCGCAATATGATGGAACGGATGGAAGCGATCGGCGGCCGGCTGGCGATCGACTCGTCCGCCGCGGGCACCAGCGTGGTGGCCAGTATCGACGTGAAGGATTGAATAAACAATGAACGCTGTGAACCGAGAACCCGCCGTGGTGCGCATCCTGCTGGTGGACGACCACCCGCTGGTGCGCGACGGCCTGCGCGCGCGCCTGGAAGCGTCACCCCACCTGCACGTGGTGGCCGAAGCCGGCTCCGGCGAGGAAGCCATCGAACAGGCCGGCGAATGCCAGCCCGACCTGGTGCTGATGGACGTGAACATGCGCGGCGGCAGTGGCATCGACGCCACCGCGCGTTTGACCGGCCTGCATCCCGGCATCAACGTGCTGATCCTGTCGATGCACGACAAGCCCGAATACGTGAGCCAGGCGATGGCGGCCGGCGCGCGCGGCTACGTACTCAAGGACGCGCCCGGCAAGGACATCGTATTGGCGATCGAGACCGTGATGGGCGGCGGCATCTATTACAGCGCCGCGCTGGCGCGCCAGCTGGCCAGCCCGGCCACGCCGAGCGACCAGCTCACCGCGCGCGAACACGAAGTGCTCAAGCACATCGCGGCCGGCCAGTCGAACAAGCAGATCGCGCGCGACCTCGATCTGTCGGTGCGCACGGTGGAGACGCACCGCCTGAACATCAAGCGCAAGCTGGGCATCGAAGGGCAGGCCGAGCTGATCCGGTTCGCGGTGCAGCGCGCCGGTAGTGACTGACAGTTTTGCTTCGCTGTCCACCAGGAAACATTGTGGTTGCTTTAAAACAATCCGTGAAATAAGATTGTTCAGGTGTTACTAGAATGCGTTACTGAAAGCGTCCCATGGCCGAGCAGGAGATGTATCCGCTGATAACAATTGATCCGGTCGCGAACGCGCAGAACGAATGGGTCGCCTTGCGCCTGCGTTTGTGCGCGGCGCCCGGCGCCAACCTGGCCGAACAATTGCAGGCGGTATTTGGCCAGCCCGACCTGTTGGCGGCGATCGCGCCGCTCGACGGCTTGCTGGTGATCGATGATGTGGGCGCACTCGAGCCGGCCACGCTGGCGCTGCTGCCGGCCAACCGCATCGGCCTGGTGATCAAGGCTGCGCCACTGGCCTCAAGCGACGCGGCCGCGCGCCTGGCCGGCCTGCACGCCGCCGGCTACCGCGTCTGGCTCGACGGCGACACCTCGGCCGGCGCGCCGCCGCCCACGCGCCCCATCGCACGCGATTGCCGCCTCGACGCGCCGCCACCGGGCCGCCTGCTGGCCCTGTTCGGCCCGCACCTGGCGCACGGCGTCGACAGCGCGCTGCGCTTTTCCCAATGCGAAAACGCCGGCTTCGACTGGTTCTGCGGCGACTATCCGCTCGACCCCGGCGCCGCGCCGCGTCCCAACGACGACGGCAGCTCGCGGCGCCGCATCCTGACCCTGCTCGGCCTGCTGGCGCGCGACGCCGATGCCTGCGAGCTGGAGCAGCAGATCAAGCAAGACCCGGCGCTGGCGTACCACTTGCTGAAACTGGTCAACTCGGCGGCGTTTGCGGGAAACAGCCAGATCAACAGCTTCAGCCAGGCGATCGCCGTGCTCGGCCGGCGCCAGCTGCAGCGCTGGCTGCAACTGCTGCTGTACGCGCGCCCTCAGCCGGACAGCCTGCCGAACCTGCTGCTGCCGCTGGCCGCGCGCCGCGGCGCCCAGCTCGAGACCTTGTGCCGCCAGCACGGCGCGGACCAGGACGCGCAAGACCTGGCCTTCATGACCGGCGTGTTCTCGCTGCTCGACCGGTTGTTGAACATGCCGATGGCCGAGATCGCACGCGAGCTGCAATTGCCGCAGCAGGTCGCCGCCGCGCTGGTGGGCCGCAGCGGCCCGCTGGGCGCCTGGCTGCGCTTGACCGAGCTTGACCCGTGCGACGTTGACCTGACCGCCGCCGGCGTCACGCCATTGCACTGGTGGCGCAGCCAGCTGCAGGCCTATCACTGGGCGATCCAGGTGGGACGCAATGTCTGATCTGCGCCAAATGGCATCGGCCGACTTCGTCGGCGGCACCACCGCCGTGTGCGACGCCGTGCTGCGCCTGCGCGGCGAAGCGCTGGCCCTTGAACTGGGCCGGCTGGCACGCCAGCTGTTGAACAGCCCCGAGGGCCGCTACGTGCCCGGCCCCGGCCTGGTCGAGCCGGGCCTGTCACCCGCCGGCGTGCTGCGTCACGCGGTGCTGGCCGGCAGCGAGCAGTTCGGCTGGTACGAGGTCAGCGGCTGCGCCAGCTACAGCGAGGATGCCTGGCACCGCCTGGGCGCGCTGGCCCACCTGACCGCCAGCCTGATGCAGATGCACGCGCTGGCGCAGCGCACGACCAACGCTTACGCGCAGATGGAAGCGCAGCTGGCGCACCAGTCGCAGATCCTGGACCAGATCCACGAATCGGTGCTCACGATGGATGGGCTTGGCTACATCACCAGCTGGAACCGCGGCGCCGAAGCGCTGTTCGGCTACAGCGCGCTGGAAGCGGTGGGGCGCAACATCCTGTTCTTGTACGCCGACGAGGACGAATCGCTGCACGACGAATTCGCGCAAGAGGGCGGGCGCATGATGGAAGTGCGGCGCCGCAAGAAGTCGGGCGACGTGTTCTGGGCCAGCCTGTCGCTGTCGCCCCTGCGCGACCTGGCCGACCGCCCGACCGGCCTGATCGCCTACCTGACCGACATCACCGAACGCAAGCAGGCCGAAGAGCAGCTGCACCACCTGGCCTACTACGACGAACTGACCGGCCTGCCGAACCGCACCCTGTTCGCGCGCCTGGTGGACCAGGCCTTGACCGTGGCCCAGCGCAACGGCGCGGCCGGTTGCTTGCTGTTCATCGACCTGAACCGTTTCAAGCGCATCAACGACACGCTCGGCCGCCGCATCGGCGACGAGCTGCTGCGCCAGGTGGCCCAGCGCTTCAAGGGCGCGCTGCGCGACGAAGACGTGGTGGCGCGCCTGTCGGGCGACGAATTCGCGGTCGGCCTGTTCGACATCCGCCAGCATTTCGAAGCGACCACGGTGGCGCAGAAGCTGCAGGCGGCGCTCGACGCGCCCTTCATGATCGGCGGCTACGACCTGCGCGTGGGCGCCAGCATCGGCATCAGCGTGTTCCCGCAAGACGGCAGCGACGCCGAAACGCTGCTCGGCCTGGCGGACATCGCAATGGCGCGCGCCAAGGCGACCGACGCCGATCCGGACCGCAGCGTGGCGTTCTACAGCCAGGACATGAACCAGGGCATGCAGGAACGCATGCGCATCGAATCCGGCCTGCGCCACGCGCTTGGCAACGGCGAGCTGGTGCTGTACTGGCAACCCAAGTTCGAGATCGCGGGCGGACGCATCGTCGGCGCCGAAGCGCTGGTGCGCTGGGTCCATCCGCAGCGCGGCATCGTGCCGCCGAGCGAATTCATTCCGCTGGCCGAGACCACCGGCCTGATCGTGCAGGTGGGCGAGTGGGTGCTGGAGCAGGCCTGTGCGCAGGCGGCGATCTGGCAAAGGGCGGGGCTGGCGCCATTCCGGCTGGCGGTGAACGTGTCGGCGCGCGAGTTTACGGCGTCGTTGCCTGCGCGGGTGGACGCGACGCTGCAGCGCTATGGGCTCGATCCGTCGTGGCTGGAGCTGGAGATTACCGAGAGCACGCTGATGCATGACTTCGAGCGGGTGACCGGCATCATGGATAGCATCACTTCATTGGGGGTGGCGCTGTCGCTGGACGACTTTGGGACCGGGTATTCGAGCTTGTCGTATCTGAAGCGGTTTCCGATTCATACGCTCAAGATCGATCGCTCGTTTACGACCGGGATTCCGAAGGATGCCAGCGACTGTGCGATTGCGGGGACGATCATCAGCATGGCGCGGCAGTTGGGTCTGCGGGTGATTGCAGAAGGGGTGGAGACGCTGGATCAGCTGGAATTCTTGCGCGAGGCGGGGTGTGATGAGGTGCAGGGGTATTTGTATGCGGCGCCGTTGCCGGCGTATGAGTTTGAGCGGGGGTTGAGGGAGAATTGGTTGTTGGTGGGGTGAGGGTGGATGTGCGAGCTTGGCCAGCCTCGCTCGGGCCGCTCCAGTGCCAAAACAGCCTCACCGCAACTGATGATTTATGTATAATGCCACTTCCTCCAAGGAAGCGTGGCCGAGTGGTTGAAGGCAGCAGTCTTGAAAACTGCCGACGGTGTGAGCCGTTCGTGAGTTCGAATCTCACCGCTTCCGCCAGAATCTAGAAACAAGCCGTTGATTTTCGACGGCTTTTTCGTTTCTAGAGCCCGAAAAAATCGACTGCACACGTAACACTTTTCACCCATCATTTAACAGGTTGCGGAAACGATTTCCGCAACCCCTGCCTTATCTCGTCGGCTTGACGACCTCTCCGACCCTCCGGTACACCTTCTGCGTAATCTGCTTACTCGTGTGTCCAAGCAGCTTGCTGGCGTCCTCCAGGCTCGCAATTTCGCTTGCCGCTTTCGGTCGGATATCCCGAAACTGAAACGCTTTGATGCGAAGCGCCAGATCGGCGTTGCGGTCTTTCTCGGCCAGCGCCGCCGCCGTTTCGCGCGCCCCGTCGAAACGATCGCGCAGCATTTTCAACGTCAACCGCTGCCCCTGTTCTGTGCACACCAGCGCGCCGGTCATGGACTTGACTGGCCGCGCCATCAGTCGCTCGACGCATGCGCCGAGTTGCGTCGGCTCGCCATCTACGTGCAGCCGGATTCTGAGAGTGTGCGCCGTCTTGTTCTGCAGGACGTGGAGTTCATCGTTTCGAATGTCGAGCTTGCTCATCTTCAGCACGTCTGCCGGACGTTGCCCTGTGAGGTACGCCAGGTCCATCGCGTCGCGCAGCACCTGGGTGCCGGCGGCGAACACGGCATCCCACACGTCCGCCTCGGCATAATAGTCCCGAGGCACCTCTTTGTTTTTCCGGACGCCGCGGCAGGGATTGTCACGCTGCGTGAAGCCCCACTCGCGCGCCATGTTAAACACATGCGACAGCAGCGCGATCTCGCGGTTGGCGCGCACTGGTGCCGACCTGGCGTCCCGATAGCGGGCAATGTCCTGCGGCTTGATTGCGTCGATTGGCGCCGCGTCGAAGACCGGACGCAGCTGCGAGAGACACAATCTGTTCTCGCGCTGCGTCGATGGCTTCTTCTTCGGCAGGATGTCGCGCACGTACTGGTCGAACACGTACCGCATGGTGGATGCATCATCCGGCACCGGTGCGCACTCCAGCTCAGCCCACTTCCGCTTGGCGGCCGCTAAATCTGTGCCTAGCGCAATTTCTGTTCGCTTGCCTGCCTCGTCGCGGCCGTTGTAGTAGTAGCCAATCCAGACCAAGCCTGATTTTAGTCTTCTCTTCCGCGCGAGCATGCGCGGCGGCAGCTTCTTGCCGGTGGTCTTTGGTCTCATCGTCTGCCTATTATCGAACGTTGGTCACGTCCATTTGCCATCCTGTCGCCTCGGGCGCCATCAGTGCGGCGGGGTTGATCCCGGCCAGCTTCAGCCGAGCGTACAGCCGGCCGACCTTCGGCACCTTCGCATGGTTCAGGATAAATACCCACCCGTTGCTTTTCAGCCAATTGACCTGGTCGTTGCAGCGGGAGCACCCGGATATGTCCTTGATCTCATCTTCGCTCAGGGTCTCGGATGGTAGCGACAGTTCAAATATTGCGCTCATGCGCTACCTCCTGATTGTGACTGGCCAATATGGCCGTGTAGCATTTGCTATGGAATGCCTTCTTCGCCAGAAGCCCGCCGCCGGGCAGCTGGGCGCGCACGTACTGTTCGCCGGCGCGCACGGTGAGGCCGCAGCCGGCGCACCGGTGCTGGCGCCGCGCGGTGAGTGTGAGGTCGCTCAGGTTCACTGCATGCCCTCCGCTAGCGCCGGCCGCCGAGTGATCAGTTCACGCAAATTTGCCCATGGGTGCTGCTGGTCCCAGAACTTGCAGCCGTCGCCGTGGTTCAGTTCCTCGCCGTCACGTGAGGCGATCAGGCTGCGCCGGCATCCTTTGCACGTCATCCAGTCGCCGTCGAGCTTCCAGTATTTGGCGAGTACGATCAGCGCATCGTTGCTGGCGCGCGGGATCGTGGCCGGCGCCGGCGCCAGTCCTTCGTCGTCCACCTCAGCAGGGCGAGAAGAAAGGGCTGCGCGGGCCTGCCAGCCGTTCCAAGCGCATTGCGTGCTGCTCTCTTGGTAGTCGCCAGCGATGACCGCGTGCGGGCGGCGCTGGAACTGGTCAAGCTTGAATGCCACCTCGAATGCTGCGCGCTCGTCCACCTCGGGCGCGGTGCTGGGCGATGGCGGGGTGGCGCGTTCGGCGCGTAGCACGTGGTCGACAATCTGGCGGATCTTGCGCAGGCTCGCTTCCGTGTACGCGCCGGGGCCGCGCCATCCCATGTAGCCAGCAATCTCGGCGTCGGTGATTCGGGTATCAGCCATTTGATTCGCTCCCTTCCTGATCCAGCGGGCAGTGGCGGCCGCTCTTGGCTGGCTCGTTGTCGCGCAGTTGTGGGCATGCCTTGTGGCCGCACTCGCCGTCACGGCCAGCGGCGCATCGTGTCAGCGCCCCTTCCTGGCCGCCGTCGAGCTGGGCGGCGCGTGGTTCGCTATCGAGCGGCAGCACGCCATCGCTGTCGTCGTTCCAGCAGCACAGCCCGGTGGCCGCGTTGCCGTCGTCGTCCTTGTGCTGGACGATGCCGAAGGTCAGTTCGTTGTCGCGCTGGTCTTCGTCGTCATCGCCATCGGGATTGATGAATTCCAGCGCCTCGCGCAACTGGTGGCCGTTCAGCGTCACAGTGGCGATTCCGCGCTCCCAGCCTGGCAGATGCTTGTCGGCCGGCGCTTCCGGTGTGCCGGGGGCGCTAGTACCGCATGCGGTACATACGAGGTCGCCGCCTTCGCGCACGATGGTTTCATGGCTGGGTGCGCCGCTCTCTGCATGCTGGGCGGCTGTTGCCAGACGGTTGACTGCGCGGCATACCTCTGTAGCACCTGCGCCTTTCGGCAAGTCGAGAATCAGCGCGCAGTCCTGGATTGCCGCCTCAAACTCGTTCGGCTCGGCTTGTGGCGCTTCGCCCTCTGTTTGGTTGCTGGGCCAGATGGCACTCTCCCATTTACCATGGTTGTATTCCCGCATCGGATTCCCGAGCAGGTTGATGGGGAAGACAGCGTGCTTGCCGGGGATGACTTCGCTCTCTGGCTGGGCGCGGCGGGCAAGGGCGATCAGTGCTTGGACATCGGCAGCGCTTTGCCGCATGGTGGCAGTCTCAAGCCATTTCGCGATCATTTCGGCGCGGCTCAAGAGACGGTCGAGGTCCGGCAGTTCAGTTGGATTGCTCATTTCGATTCCTCGGGTTCGGTTTCCGCTGCGGCTTCGACCGCCTCTTTGACAGCTTCGGCTGCGTCATGCTGAATGGTGCGTGCGTGGTAGGCCAGCAACCCGGCGCGACGGAGCGCCTCGCTGATGATCTGCTCAGCCTCCTGCTTCAAACTGCGCATCACGTGCCGCATCGGATCGTCGCTGGCAATGTCGATGGCGCGCACGGCAGCCATGACCTCGATAAACTGGTCGGAGATGGACTGGCTCACGCTGCACCGCCTTCCTGGCTACGCACGTCTGCTGTAGATGCCTGGGCGCGCTCTGCCTTGCCCGCGTCGACAAGCATCTTGAACACATCGCCATGGCGAACGAGCGCGCCAGGTTCGTTCAAGCCCCAAAGCACCGGCAATTCGGAGAACTGGTCGAGCAGCTTGCCGATCAACGGCTGGGTGGACGGCAGAGGCTTGGCTTGTGCTGGCGCGGCGGGAGCAGCGGCGAGCACAGCGCGCGCGAATTGGAGATACCCGAACTGTTTCAGCCAGCCTTCGGCGCCGCCCGGCATACCTTGCCAAACGGAGACGATCTCGGCATCGGTCATTTCCGGCACCGCTACCTGACCGGCTTGTGCCGCGACAGGGGCGGCAGCAAGCGCATCCCGGACGGCGCACACCTTCTGCATTGCCGAGCAAGCGCCGCGCGTTGGGATCGGCAGATCGCGTGCCCAGGAGTGCACCTCGCTCAGCGCGGCGATCATCTCGGCGTTGGTGAGCGCTGCCAGCGCCGCCGGCGCATTAAAGTAGCGCGCGACGTCATCCATCGACACAGGGCTGTTGCTTTCGTTGCTCATCATTTCTCCTCGTCTTGTCGGTATGCGCGGCGCGGCGCCGTGGTGGTGGCCGCTGCCAGTTTCTTTTCTGCCCTGGCGCGCAGGGCTTGCTCCATCGTGTGCATGGCCTGCGCCGTCGCCAGCTGCTTGAACAGGTCGCGCGCCATCTGCTCGGGGCACTGGTACGTGATGCGCAGTTCTTCGTAGGTCACGGCCTGGCCTCGTAGAAGAGGGCGCTGTCGCGCGCTGCTGCAGCGTCTTCGGCGCGCTGGATCTCGGCCACGATGATCAGGAAGGCCAGCACGAAGACCAGCGCCTGGGCAATGCGGCGGATCATTGCGGCAGTCCGGTGACGATGGCAGTGGCGCACGCACCAACCCACGCCAGCACGGCGACCGTGTTGCGCCAGATGGCGCGCAGCTGGTGCTCGCTCATAGCTTCTCCGCCGTTTCGCGCAGGAAGGCACGCAGGTTCGCCTTTACCGCGCCTGCCGCTGCATTGATGATGTCGAGCTTGGTCTGTGCAGCCGCGTAGTGCGTGATCGGCGCCCGGGACAGCGCTTCGACAGAAACGTTGAACATGGTGCGCACCTCGTAGAGGGCCGGCGCCGCCTTCAATTCCAGCAGGCGCTCCTGGGTATTGATCTCTGCCCAGCGCCTGGGCTCCCAAGCGTGCTCGCGATAGAAATACACGACGTTGGTCGACTCGAATGGCGTGCCATCCTCAGACCAGGCGAGCGGCTGGCCAGGCAGGGGGAAGTCTTCGAGGGTGCGACGCTGCGGCGCGGCCGGCGCCGGTGCTTGCGGGGTAGCAGTCATTTCTTCGTATCGTCCAGTTGAGCGGATGGGGACTTCTCGTCGATTACTTTCAGGTCGCGGTAGTAGCGCGGCGAGCCGCGGTTCGCCCGGTAGCTCTTGATCGCGTCCAGATCGGCCTGGGTCATGCCCTGGCTGTCGGCGCTGGGCGCGCGCCAGGCGCGGCGTGCTGTGCGTGCCATAATCGTCAGCCCTCCAGGATCACCGACACGCCCAGGGCGCCGTCGTCATACGCTGCGTCCTGCAGCTGGTCGCGATCGCCGATGGCGGTGTACGTGACCGGCGCGGCGCCGGCGGCGGTGCAGATGGTGATTCGGTAGCGCATGGCGGTTCTCACTCTTTCGTTTTTGCCCGGGCGCGGGGCTGGCGGCTCGACTTCGAGCGGGTAGGGTTGAGCGCGGCAACTTCGTCGCGCTGCTCGGTCAGCAGCTGGATCGCGGCGCGGGTGATTGCGGCCATGGTGGCGGCGCCGACGTCCGGGTGCGCGCCGTAGAACTCGGTCACCGCGCGCCGGCTGTTGCCGCCGTACGCCGACACGCTGAACTCGTCGTGGTCGTGCTTGACGCTCACGCCGCGGCGGATCGCCAGCTCGCCGGCGTCGCGCGGATTGCGGCGGTAGCGGGGCAGGTCGACCGACTGCAAGCCGCCGTACATCCCGACCAGTGACCCGCGCGCCACCTTCTGGTGCACCGGCACGTCGAAGTACAGGCTGCGCGGCTTGGCGCCTTTCAGTTTTTTGTCGAGCAGGGCCAGTTCGATCTCTTCGTCGATCGCCTGGCTAAGGTACTCGGTGTCGTATTGCTGGGCCATGCCCGGATCCTTTCGTTCGCCCGGCGAACCGGGCTGGTGGTGCTACGCGCCGATTACGATCAGGCCGGAGCGGTTGTCCATCGCGACGTTCTTGCGCGAAGCCATGTCGGGCATTCCGTGACACTCGATGCCGGTCGGCTCCTCGGGCTCATCCTGGTCGCAGGGAAACAGGTCACCACCAAATCCGCTGCCCCAGGTCTTGCCGTCGAAGTGCCAGTACGAGTAATCGGTGGTGCCGCTGTCGTTCCAGGGCCACGGCCAGCCATGCTCAGGCAGCGTCACATCGGAGCGGGCGGCGAAGAACGAAGCAACCGCCGCGCGGAAAGCGTCAGCATCGCCGGCCTGAAGCACCGCATCGCCGATGCCGTCGGGATAGCCATCCCAGCCGATGCTGCCGATCCATTCGGCGTCCTTGCCCTTGCCTACGTAGAAATCCGCACGTGTGCCCATATCGTTTCTCCGGTTGTCGCCGCACTGCGGCTGAGTTGTTGGTGTGGCGGCCAGCTACCACACAGCACGTCTCGCTTTCTTCGAGGCACCGTTGATGGGCACTTCGCAAGCCGCGCTGTGTGAGCACTGCGCCGTGAGCTATGTAGTGCAGGCATGGATAGAACTATACACGAATGGATAGATAAGGCAATACGCGAATGAATAATTATTGTCGCGGAAAAGCCTCGCCTGGCTGTGCCCCGGTATGGCAAGAGGCAGGCGCGCAAAAAAGCCCGCGCTTGGCGGGCGAAGATGTGATTTCCGCTTACGCAGGAATCACATGAGTGGGCTCACGTCCTACTACTGTCGAGTCGTCAGGCCAGCCTTGGCTTCCAGCTTCGACATCAACCAAACGCTCGCGAGCGCGTCAATAATCAATCCCTCGCGTTTTGCGGTCTTGCTGTCAAACCTGTCATCAAGCACAGCCATAACCCTAAGATTGGAATGCTCGGGACTGCTTTTAATATCGAGAAGCTTTTTTATCGCAGCATTCACTGCAATGTGATGCGGGCTAATTGCAATAACTCCCTCGCCATCGAAGTCGAAATCTAAATGATATTCTTGACCGGAAACGCCAATATATCTAGGCCGCTCTATAAGGGGTATATGTGGCTTCCAGGCGCGCAAGCATTGCGCCACCTCAATAATAAGCAAGGAAGTATCAGTCGATAGTCCAATTTGATCTCGTTCCCAGTTCGTCAGTTGAGTGAGAGTCGCCATAAATTTCGCAAAGGCTGTAGACGCTTCGTCTGCACTTGCCCAGATCTCTAGCTCGCCTATGTCATTCAGCCTGACTCCATTAGGTTCGGCTAAGTTCTTTATAAAGCGAGTCTGACGATTGTTTTCGATTGAGACTCCCCGCCCGCGGAAGTGAAGGATTACGTTTCCGTCATCGAAGAATCTTACTTTGGCTCCTTGACGTTCGAGGAATACAGGAACGCTGTCGCCATCCTCAAATTGAAATGGTGTTTCCAGCATTGCCACTGATCCATCCTCATTGAGAGGGTGGCATTTAATCCCTAGCAGGGTCGAAATATTAGAGCAAATCATGGCATTACCTCAGATAGAAATGCTCTGGGTGGTGCAGTGGCGGGCGGAAGCTGACGTTCGTTTGCATGCAAAAATGAGCGATGGCGTCATCGTACTCCCAATGCTCCCAGCTCGCATCCCCTGTTACACGCAGGCGCCCCATATGTTCATGTGATCGCTTGTGCGCATCCGTCAACTTGACGGGATACTGGTTGACCTCAAGCTGATAGGCCCGGTCTAGTCCGTGGTGGCGCCTGACATAGACCGTGAACTTGCAAGTGCGAATTCTTGTCTTTGGGCTGTAGTGATAGATCAATTTCAGAAGCAGGCCGGCACTCCGTCCGCTTTCATCGAGTAGACCAGCAGTCACCTCGACTACATGAGGATTGCCTTTGAAGGTCTCCCAGGGGTCGGCGTCTTCGCAAACCAGCGGGGCCGCGAACAGCGCACGAGCTTCGTATTCCGGAATGTCCTGCATTACAATTCAACCCCTGGCTGTAAGTTCAGACTGACAGTGCTTGCACTTCACCGCTTCCTTGCGAACCGGTTCGGCACAGAAGGGGCACTTTTTATACTTGCCGTGCTGGCCATCCTGCACCGCAAGCTCTTTGGCGCTCGGGCTGAAAATGGCCAGCACAAGGCCCAGAAGGGCGGCGGTCATCGCAACGACCGTCACGTAGAAGCCGCGCGACTCCATGCCGTTGAGCGCCCAAAGGGTAACCAGGTCAAGCGCCAGTGCGCCCCCCATCAGCTTTAAGAAGAACTTGCCGCCGCCGCGCCCCTTGAAGTTCATGATGAGCGCACTCACTGCTGCGAGTATGAAGAAAGCGACAACCCAGATGAGTGCCATGGTCAAGTCCTTAATATTGCTCAACCGCATACTTGCGTCCGAGCAGTCGGTAGTTGCCCTAGAAGGGCAGGTCGTCACTCTCCGCCGGCGCGGTGGCCAGGTCGAGCTCCACCAAGTCTAAATACTCCAGCTGGATCAGCGCCAACAGCATGTGCGTCTGGAACTTTGCATATGCCCGAAAGCCATTCGCCTCGACCGATACCAGCATGATCGGATGCGTGGGGTAGTGCCGCTGAATCTTGACCAGCATACCGTCACCGGCCGCCGGTAGCGTGAACTCTGAAGGCACGAGCGCGACCAGTGTAGGCGCCCCGTAAGGAGTCACCTCTGCAACCTGAATACGCATTAGATGAAGTCAGCTTCCATGCGCACTACGCGGCCTATCACCTCCGTGCTTTCGTCGACTGGCCGAGTCCGGTATTCCGGCAGCTTGTTGTCTGATGCCAGGTACCACCGTCCCGACTCCAACTCCAAGCGCTTGACGCACGGCTTGCCGCGATGATTCACCGCGTACAGGGCGCCATCGATCAGCTTGTGCACGTCGCTGTCGGCGGTGTTCACGATAACGACGTTCCCTTTCCTCAAGGTCGGATACATGCTGTCGCCGATCACCCGGATTGCCACAAGCGCGGACGCCGGCAAACCCTTCTCCGCCACCCAGGCGCGCCGCAAACTCAGCATCGTGTCGTCTTCAAATTCAATGTCGCCATCCTGGCCGCCGACGCCAGCATGGATATAGCGCGCGACCATCCGCACGCCAATGAAATCGCCTTCGGTGTCGTCGACCGAAACTTTTATGACCTCACCCTCGGGGGCCTCATCGGTGGAGACCCGGCTCATGGGCCCTGTGCCGTCCATTAGCCATTGCGCAGTGACGTTGCATGCCTGGGCGAGCTGTACCACCGTGTTCGTTTCCGGTCCCTTTTTTCCGCTCCCCTTCAGGATGCGATTGATGGTCGGCTGCGGCACGCCTGACGCGCGGGCAAGTGCACTCTGCGACACGATTCCTGCCGCTTGCATTGCCTGATCAAGCCTGGTTGAGATAGTCATCTTGAAACTATACGCGCGCGTATAGCCCACACACAACAAGCTATTCATTTGTGGATTGCTTTCCTATCCATTCGCGTATAGACTTGAGCCATGGACAAAGACTCTTCGACCCTTCTCAGGGAAATTCAGCAGGCGACAGGTTGGAGCCAGACGCGACTCGCGCTGGAGCTCAAGACCTCTCAGCCAACCGTCAACCGCATCCTCAAGGGCCAGCCGAACTGTCTGAGCGACACCCTGGCCGCGATCCTCGAGGTGCACAAGCGGCATTGCCGGGGGCGCCCGCAGCGTTCGAAGCCCCGGACTTAATTTTGAAGTTTCCATAACAGCATTGTCACGCACTCGACATTTCCACGCCTCATTTGTTCTCAGGAATGACACATGAACTACAAAGACGCCTTCCACCGCACCGTTCACGAAGCCCCAGGCGGCTGCGAGGCGCTCGCCGTGCGCCTGGGCTACACCGCAGGCCTGCTGCGCAATAAGGCCAACCCGAACAGCACCACGAACGTGCTGACGATGGATGACGCATCGCGGGTGATGGAACTGACCGGCTGCCACGACGTGCTGCATGCGCTGGCGCGCCAGCACGGCTTCGTGTGCACCAAGATCGACGAGCAGCCGGCCAGCGACATGGCGGTGCTGGAATCGGTAACCGACATCTGGAAGTCGCTGGGCGAGGTCGGCACCCAAGTGCACACCGCGCTGGCCGACGGCCGGATCGACCAGCACGAGGTCCGCAACATCGAGAAGGCGATCTACGTGTCGATCCGCCCGATGATGGAACTGCTGGCGCGCCTGAACGGGATGGCGCAATGAACATCCCAACCTTTATCCAGGCGCCGCCGGCCGAGAAGCTGCGCGTACTGATCCTCAAATGCATCAAGGACGGGCTGCACACCAGCGAGGCGATCAGCCGGCGCCTGAGCGTCAAGACGAAGCTGGTTTCGTCGCGCCTGAACTACCTGGCCTCGTTGGGCATCGTTCACGGCGACCGCATCGCGCGCGCTGGCGGCGGCTCCATGCGCGTATGGCACCTGGGCCCGGGAGTCGACAAGTTTGGCCAGCCCGGCTACGTGCATGAGCCGCGAGTGCGCGGCAAGAACGGCTTCGCCCGTCGCGTCATTGTCAGCAAGTCCTACCCAGCGGTCCATCAACGCGACCCGCTCGTCGCTGCGCTGTTCGGCGCGCCGGCGCCACTGCAACAAAGGAACTACCCATGATTGACCAGATTATTTCCTGCGCCGGCTACTTCAACCGCGGCATGGAGGCGTTCTACCGCGGCGCCGATCGCGATGCGCACCACCTCGACCCTGAGTCGCCGGGCCTGGCGCACTGGCTGGATGGCTACGACCAGGCCGCGCGCGCCAGCCTGCTCAAGCCACAAGCCGAGATCGTGAAAGCCAAGCCATGACACGCCTCGTCAGCATCCAGAAATGGCTGGGGCACAAGGGCGAGTCCCTGGCACCCGAAGCCATCCAGTTCACCACCAGGCCGGCCAAGAGCTGCCGCGGTTGCTTGTTCAACGGTCAGCACGCCCACGTGTGCGAGCGCGCCTGCGCGGCCGCCCAGCGCGTCGAGCTGGCGCACTGCGAACGCGGCTTCATTTACGTGGCCAAGCCGGTCGACACACGCCAGCTCTCGATCATCGAAGGGGCGCACTGATGGCCAACGGTATCGACTGGTTCCGCTGGCACCACGGCAGCGTGAACGATCCCAAGTTCGGCCTGGTGGCCAGGAAGGCGGCTGCGCGCGTCGGTGACGTGATCGCTGTGTGGGCGCTGATCCTGGAGCAGGCCAGCGCGAGCGCGGAGCGGGGCGTGTTCGGCGCGATCGACTGCGAGGCAACCGACTTCCTGCTGGGCGCAGGCGACGGCACCACGGCGCGCATCCTCGAAGCGATGCAGGGCCGCGCCCTGGTCGACGGTGGCCGGGTAACGCGCTGGGAAGAGCGCCAGCCGAAGCGCGAGCGCGTGGACACCACCGCCGCCGAGCGCAAACGAGCACAGCGCGAGCGTGACAGTGCAAACACTGGTGCTGATGCTGGCGTCACTCCACGTCACACCACGTCACACCAAGTCACGCCTAGAGAAGAGAAGAGTAGAGAAGAACAGAAGAAAGACAACGACAACAGCGCAGGCGCGCCGGCTGCCGCCGCCGCTGTCGTCGTCGATGACCAGCCTGACGAACCGGACAACCCGCGCGCTGCGCCGATGCCTCCCCGGGAAGAGCCACCCGAGAGTCCTGCGCCAGCCATTGCCCTGTCGGTCGCGCTGCGCAAGCTCGGCGTCGATGCGAAGTTCACGCACCCCGCCGTGCTGGACTGGGTCGACCGGAAGATCCCGATGGAGGTGCTGCACGCCGCGGTTGCCACTGCTCGCGAGCAGAAGGGTCCTGCGGTCAAGATCGCGCCGAATTACCTCGTGCCGATCATCCGGGACCTGATGAATCCGCCTGCCGCGTCGGCGCCGGGCTACGCCAAGCCGGCCGCGCCGATCCAGGTGCGCAAGCCCCAGGGCATGGACCCGAAAGGCCTGGATGAGAGCTACGACGACTACAACGCCCGCATCAGCGCCGCCGAAGCCGCGCGCCGCGCCGCCGGCAACCCATGATCACGAGGAGACGCACCATGCTGACACTGCACACCCCTGGCGCCGAAGCGACGATGTCGAGCCGCGAGATCGCCGAAATCTGCGAGGCGCGCCACAACGACGTCATCGCGACGATCGAGCGCCTGATCAACGACGGAGTTTTACGACTTGGTCGTAATACTGCCCGGGCCCACCAGGCTGACGGCGGTGGCCGCCCGACGATGGTCTACGACCTGGCCAAGCGCGACTGCCTGGTCGTGATCTCTGGCTACAGCGCCGCGTTGCGCGCCAAGATCATCGATCGCTGGATGGAACTCGAGGCCGCCGCGCCGGCGCCGGCGCTGCCACGGTCGTTCGCCGAGGCGCTGCGCCTGGCCGCCGACCAGCAGGACGTGATCGCCGCCCAGGCCGAGCAGCTCGCCGCCGCGGCGCCGGCTGTGGACTTCGTCGAGCGCTACGCCGACTCGACCGGCACGAAGGGCTTCCGCCAAGTGGCCAAGCTGCTGCACGCGAAGGAAAACGAATTCCGCGAGTTCCTGCTCGACCAGAAGATCCTCTACCGCCTGGCCGGCGAGCTGACGCCGCATGCGCAGCATATCGACGCCGGCCGCTTCTGCGTGAAGGCCGGCACCGCCCAGATCAGCGGCCACGCCTACAACGCCGCGCGCTTCACCCCGAAGGGCGTGACCTGGATCGCGGGCGAGTGGGCAAAGCACCAGGTGGCGCTGCGCCAACGCGCTGGCGCGGAGCTCGCAGCATGACCCGCGAACGCGACCCCTGCGCGATGTGCGAGCGCTTCACCCTCAACCGCGCCGACCTGCCGCCTGGCCATGGCTGGTGCACCGCCTGGCTCGAGCCGAAGCCATGGAACGGCCAGATCGGCGTGCTGTTCAAGGAAGCGAAGGACCGGGCGCCGAGGGCGCGGTATGTGGCGCAGCAGCAGGCCCTGCAAAAGGAGGCAGCACCAGCATGACCGTCTACTACAACGAATACGACAAATATGCGGCCGAGTGGCTGCGCAACCTGATCGCGGCCGGCCACATTGCCCCCGGCGTGGTCGACACCAGGAGCATCGAAGATGTACACCCCGCCGACCTCAAGGACTTCACCCAATGCCATTTCTTCGCCGGCATCGGCGTTTGGTCCCTGGCACTTCGCCGCGCCGGCTGGCCAGATGATCGACCTGTTTGGACTGGTTCCTGCCCCTGCCAACCTTTCAGCGCGGCAGGCCAAGGAGCTGGGTTTGCTGACGAGCGGCACCTATGGCCGGCATTCCACCACCTCATCCGCCAGCGTCGCCCTGCAGCAGTCCTTGGAGAGCAGGTTGCGAGTAAAGACGCAGACGCTTGGATCGACCTTGTACAAGATGACCTGGAAGGCGTGGGATACCGGTTCGGGGCGATCCCGTTCCCGTCTGCGGGCGTCGGTGCTCCGCATATCCGCGACCGGCTCTACTGGGTGGCCGACACCGACGGCAGCGCTGGCGGAAAAGGGCGTGCGCACGTTCGAGGGCGGGCTGATCGAGGCGATGCGCAACCATGGGCCGGACTTGGCTGCGGCAGCATGCCTGACGGGTTGGCCGACGCCGGTAGCGAACGACGCGACTGGCAGCGACTATACGTACAGCCAGGGCAACAAGGATCGCCCGGCGCTGAAGCTGGGCGGAGCGGCGAAACTGGCAGGCTGGCCCACGCCATTGGCTCAACAATGCGGCAACCTGGACCCGGATGCATACCTACAGCGCAAGGGGCGCCAACCGGGCGGGGCGATAACCGATTTGGCTGTATTGGCGACGATGGCGACCCCGGCCCGACTAACGGCTACTGGCGCGATGCTGACTGGCTCGGATGCAGGGATGGAAAGTGGCGGCCAGTTGAACCCGGCACATTCCCGCTGGCTCATGGGGCTACCAGTCGAGTGGGACGCCTGCGCGCCTATGGCAATGCGATCAACGCCGAAGCGGCGCGCGTCTTCGTCGAAGCCGTAATGGAAGCTGTATGACGCTACCCCTTCGCGGCAACGGCTTCTTCGACTTGTGCCTTCGCAATCCGGATGGTGTTTGCCCGTGCTTCCGCCGGGTTGTCGTAGAGGTTTGCTATCGACACGCGCAACGCCGGCTCGCCCTCCTTGAAGGCATGGAAATCGCCCATCCATTTCCCCGGGCTGCCTGTCGACGGCCTGACGGCCCATTCGACAAGGTATCCATGGTGCTTCTCGTCGAGCAGCGTGAACTCGATCTCTCGTTTGCCGGAACCGTTTTCCATCGTCGTCTCCTTATTGAAAAGGCAATCCTAGCATGATCCGCACCCCCATCGCCCGCACTGGCACCCTCAAGCCCACGCGCACCCGCAACTGCGCAATAAAGGGCTGCGGCAACCGCTTCGCGCCGCGCAACATGACTCACAAGGTATGCAGCGCGGAATGCGCGATCGTCCACACGGCCGCCGAGCGCAAGCGCCTGGAAGCCAAGCAGACCCGCGAGGCCAAGGCCCGGCTCAAGACGCGCACCGAGCACCTGGCCGACGCGCAGGCCGTGTTCAACCGCTACATCAGGGCGAGGGACGAGGGCAAGCCGTGCATCAGCTGCGGCCGCCACCACACCGGCGCCTGGGATGCTGGCCACTACCGATCGGTCGGCGCCCAGCCGGCGCTGCGCTTCAACGAAGACAACACGCATCGCCAGTGCGTGCCCTGCAACCAGCACAAGGGCGGCAACGCCATCGAGTACCGCATCGGCCTGCGCGCACGCATCGGCGACGAGCGAGTTGAGTTCCTAGAGCGCGAGCACCCGCCGGCGAAGTACACGGTCGAGGACGCCAAGCGCATCAAGGCCCGATACGCGGCCAAGCTGAAGCAGATGAAAGAGGTGGCCTGAAAAGCGGAGTGAGGCAGCCGCGCAGGCGTAGGAAGGAGTGGGCGCCGACGGGTGGCGGCACCCAAGATGTTTTACTTGGCGGCGAGATGCTTACGACGGCGCGCCATCCATCCCATCATGGCGAGAGCAGGGATCAGCAGGGCGCCCGTGCTAGGTTCTGGGATCTCAGCAGCGTCTAGCGTGGTCAGCGATCCGGCCGTGACAAGCCGTTGCGGTGAACAGTTCATGCACTCATAGCTGATTCTGGTATTGAAAGCGACTTCGCCCCCAGCGACGGTTAGCGGAGCAGTGAATCCAAAGTTGAAGTAACGGTTATTGTATTTACCGAACAAGTAGAAGCCATTAGTTCCATTGAGGGAAGTATTGATAAGGTCGCTGTTGCTGTTGTTATAGGTAAACCCGCTTAGGGCGCCGTCAAAGGTCGAGACGCTAAAGCTGTCGACTTTCCAAGCGTACTCAGAAAAATCCATCTTGATTGAACCAGTGGCGATCGTACCATCCTCAAACTGAACACCGGATAGATTCCACGTTAGCATTGCGGCCTGGGTAGGCAGTGCGGAGCCCAGTGTCAGGGCTGCTGCCACGAGTGAGGCGCGAAGAGTATTAAAGTTCATCAGAGATTCCCTAGTTATATTTATGGTGGACAGAGTCGGTCCAACTTCGCACCCATGTAGCAAGACCCGTGCCACAAGTTAAATTCCTTTTCCAATCAACAATATGTGGAGTAGTACGAGTCTTAAACGATGAGGGGTGTAAAGTTTTTCGACTCTCGCAAAGCACCTAGCGAAAAACGGGATGATTGGCGCGACGACGCTCAGGTGGTGCGCATCCACATCGAGAAGTGGTATTCGAAGACGCCAGGCGCGCCGGTGAAGGTGATGACGGCAGATGGCAAAGCGGCTTGATCGACGAACTTGCCAAGTCAAGCATCAATAGGTCAGCCGCGAATGACAGTGTTTGCACTTTGTGGCGCGAGGATGAACTTGCTCGAAGCAATATGCGCAAATCTTGCTTGTGGGGAGAGGCTGGAATTTTCGGGGGCGGTAAACCCACCAGACAAGTGCGATCCAAGGAATCACTAGCCAACCCAAGAGCGTATTGGCAACAGCGATTGCCATAGTGTCCGGATGCTCTGTCCGAAATGCCCTAATCGTCGGGTGGAAATATGTAATCGGCACGCCAACTATGAGAACCAGCCAAAGAAGTCCTTCCATTAACAGCCCCCAGGGCCGCGCAGGACAACAGCTTCGCAGAAGGCTCTGCCTAGCACTGTCATGTAGGCGTTTCTATAGTCTTTCTGGCCACCCCAATTTTCTTCAGCATCGAGGCATCCGATCCTGACTAGGTTGGCCAGAGAGAGCGTGACCTCGTCGGTTGGGGATCCCAGGTTTTCGAACGGCGTGTCCTGGGAATACACGTGGGTATTCTCTGGCAGGTTTTGCGTGACCGCAGCGCGCTCCGAAAGATCGCCGCGGAGCACAGAGTGGATTTTAAGCAGGACCATTGCATCTAAGGGCGTCAGCTGCTCGAGCATTGATATGAAGGCCCTCCGGCGATCGTTTGAAGACGACGATGTCGCGGCATTTACGAGCAGCGCTGCCCACAAGTCTTGGAGGTCATCATTTTCCTCAAGGGCTGCCGCCTCAAGTAATGGAATCGCGAAATTGAGCGGAAGGGCATTGAGCGGTGCTGAAAGCCCTCGTTGCGTAAGGAATTCTTGCGACCGTTGGAAAAACCGTTGCTGTCGCTCCCATCGCATATAGACGAGCTTGTCAGAAATGATGCCAATGCCTGCCTCTATTGGGGTGCGAGTGTATTCAGCAACGAACCTTCCTGCGCTTTGCACCATGTCCAGCGCCTTGCTGGTAGTTTTCGCAACTTCTTCCGCCGCATTTGCGACCGCCTTAATTTCGTCCTGCATTGCCGTCTCTCCCGGTGGATATTGCTGAGAAGTTAATCTAAGAAGAGCCGAGTGTCTACTGCGCGCTTGGCCCAGCTTCGCTGCTCACTGCAGACCTGTTGTAAAAAGCCAGCAGGAAACAAATTCAATTCGGAAATTTCTTGGTGGCACATGTTACGCTCGCTTGGTCGTTTTTCGGAGAACCCCATGACCACCGCTGCACTCGGCTTTTTCAATGCACCAAACCTCCGCCGAGTCCGTAAGGCCGAGGCTCCACAATCCACCGTCCGCACCGTCGATCCGTACGCCGCCTGCATGGCCTGCTGGGTCGACTACATGCGCACCGACGACCGCGACCTGGGCGCCGGCGGCATGAAGCTGGCGGGCGAGGGCGCCAACGAGCGCGACCTGCACGAGCAGCAGCGCGCCGCCGACATGAAGATTGGCGAGAGCGTCAACGCGATGGTCGATAGCCTGCAGATGCGCGACCGCTGGGCCATCTATAAAAGCCAGGGCATCTCGTCGGCCTGGCGCTTCCCGAATGCGCGTTACGAGGACGTGCTGATGGACGCACGCGAGGAACTGGAAAAGAAGTTGCGCAACAACGTTGCAACTCGGCTGTATTTCTCGTAAACTCTACCCACTGGGTGTTTCTGCACGCCCGAAGAAAAGCCCGAACCGTTAAACGTTCGGGCTTTTTTGCATTAGCGGTCTACTTGGCAGATAGCCCTGAGGCTCGCCGTCTCGCCCACGTAAGGGCCACCGATCAACGCGGTCGCAGCTATATGGTGATGCGCAAATCGCTTACCGTCTAAGCCGCGGGTGAAAGCCCCGCCGTCCGCTCCCGTGTCTCCAGTCCTGCTAACACAGGATATTCGCCGCCCCTCGCAGCAATGCGCCGGGCGGCTTTTCTTTTTCTGAGGTGCGCTATGCACATGAGCGTCGAGAACGAGCTGGCATGGCTGCGCTATACGGTGCAGCGCCAGTCCGAGCAGGCTGCCGAACGGAGTGATCAATGAACAAGATTACGATGCACATCGGCATTCGCTGGTGGTTGAAGCCATGGCTCTACGTGACATTAATCCTCGGATGCGCCACTGGCTGGCGACCAAGCGAGGCAACAGTTGCTGCTGTGGCGCGCCGGGCTGTCTACGTGCGGAGCGAGAAGTGATCACCACCGCCAGCTGCTACCGCCAACAGATCGTCCGTGCCGTCACCGGCCGGGCGCCGGCTATCACCTGGACCGTCACCAACAGCGGCTCGCTCGATCGCATCTGCGCGCGCCTGGTCGAGGCCGAGCGCGCTGCCGAGATTCTGCAGGCCAAGGGCTACGGCAAGCCGGGCCTGCTACTGCACGAGGTCGCCGCCCTGGTGCCGGCCAAGTAATGAAGCTCACCACCCTCAAGTCGCGCTTGCAATCCGCTGGCGCGCGCCTGCCTGTGCTCACGCAGCGGCCCAATGTGGTCGAGCGCAAGCGCGGCTATGCCGGCGTGCTGGACCGCAAGCGCATCCGCGAGCGCGACTGCGGCCTGTGCCAGCAGTGCAAGCGCGAAGGCCGCACCACCATTGGCCATCCGGTCGACCACATCGTGCCCTTGTGGGCTGGAGGAAGTGATGAAGACAGCAATAAAGAAACTCTGTGCACGCCTTGCCACGACGCTAAGTCGGCTCGTGAAGCCAAGCAGCGCGGCGCAGGATATTGAGCTGCAGGTCGCCCGGCTGACCCTCCAGCCAGGTGATGCAGTCGTGTTCTCCACAGACCGCTTCGTCAACCGCGAGCAGGCCGATCAGATCCGTGCGTTGGCCGATCGCGCACTGCCGCCTGATGTGCGCGTGATCGTTCTGTCGGGCGGACTGGCCATGACGGTGCTGCGCCAGGGCGACTCGACCACTGCCGAGCCTGGCGCTCCGGTCTGCCTGGCCGTGGACCGCCTCGCCGTGCCGCCCGCGCCGGCGCCGCCGCCCACGCGGTCGGTGCGCTGCCCATAGGGGGGGGCATCGAAAGTCCGGGGACCCTGGCCTCCGACACCCCCTTGTACCGCACGCGCAGAAAAAATTCCCCCTGGAGGAAATTGTTAATGGCTTTAACAGGCAAAAAGCGAGCCTTCGCCGATGCCGTTTTGGCCGGGCTCTCCAATAAGGAAGCGGCGATTCGCGCCGGCTTCAGTGAAAAAACGGCATCTGCTGCCGGGTCGAGAAATGTTAAAGACCCGGATGTTAAAGCCTACATCGATCAGCATCGCCAAGAGGCCCAGTTCTCGCCCCCAAAGGCAGGGCCGCCGCCAGGTCCGGCAGATGACGCGATCGACATTCCTCCCACGGCCGACCCGGTCGAGTTTCTCACCAAGGTGATGAACGAGCCGGCGGCCGACCTGCGGTTGCGGATCGATGCCGCGAAGGCGATGTTGCCGTTTAAGCATAAGAAGCTCGGCGAGGGCGGCAAAAAGGACGAAGACGCAAATAAGGCGAAGCAGGCTGGTGCGGGGAAATTCGCCGCTGCCGCGCCGCCGAAGCTGGTAGCCGCCGGTGGAAAGAAGGTCTAAATGCCCGAATGGACAACTGCTTGCCCTGAATGGGCGGCACGGCTGCGCGCGGGCGCGACAATCATCCCGCCGCCGATATTCCCCGAGCCGGCCGAGCAGGCGCTGGCGATCTTCAAGCAGCTGAAGATCGTCGATGCGCCCGGCAGCCCGACCTTCGGCGAATCGTGCGCGGAATGGGTGTTCGACTTGGTGCGCTGCATCTTCGGCGCATATGACTCGGAGAGCGGCCGGCGCCTGATCGTCGAGTTCTTCGTGCTGCTGCCGAAGAAGAACAGCAAAAGCACGGTCGCCGCAGGGATCATGCTGACCGCGCTGATCCTGAACTGGCGCCAGTCTGCTGAATTTTCGGTGCTGGCGCCGACCGTCGAGGTGGCGAACAACGCATACACGCCGGCGCGTGACATGGTGCAGAAGGACGACGACCTCGACGCCCTGATGCACGTGCAGTCGCATGAGAAGAAGATCACCCACCGGGAGAGCAATGCCATCCTGAAGGTGCTGGCAGCGGATCAGAACACGGTCGGCGGCAAGAAGTCAGTCGGCACTCTGGTCGATGAGCTGCACCTGTTTGGCAAGATGGCCGCTGCGGAAAACATGTTCCGCGAAGCCTTGGGCGGCCTGGCATCGCGTCCTGAAGGCTTTGTGATCTGGCTGACGACTCAGTCCGACGAGCCGCCAGCGGGGGTGTTCAAGCAGAAGCTCGATTACGCCCGCAAGGTCCGCGATGGAGAAATCGTTGACCAGGGCTTCGTGCCGATCATCTTTGAGCACCCGCCAGAAATGGTGGTGTCGGGCGAATGCATGCTGCTCGAGAACATGGCGATGGTGAATCCGAACATCGGATTCTCGGTGGACCAAGTCTTCCTGGAGCGGGAGTTCACGAAGGCGCAACAGGCCGGACCGGAGTCGCTACGGGGCTTCATGTCGAAGCACGCCAACGTCGAAATCGGCCTGAATCTGCGCAGTGATCGCTGGGCCGGGGCCGAGTTCTGGGAGGCCGCAGTCGACCGAACTATCACCTTGGACACGCTGCTTGAGCGGTCGGAGGTTGCAGTCATCGGTATCGACGGCGGCGGCCTGGACGACTTGCTGGGCCTGTCGGTGTTGGGCCGCGAGCGCGACACGGGAAGGTGGCTCCTATGGTGCCATGCCTGGGTGCACGAAATCGCGCTCGAGCGCCGCAAGGAAATCGCGTCGCGGCTGCTCGACTTCCGGCAGCAGGGCGATCTGACGATCGTAAAGCGCCCGGGCGACGACGTAATGGCCGTGGCTGACCTGATTTGCAGGGTGCGCGATTCTGGGCTGCTTCCGGACGAGAAGGGCATCGGTGTCGATGCAGTCGGCATTGGCGATATTGTGGACGAACTGATCACCGAAGAGCGCGGCATCGAAATGAAGCAGATCGTCGCGATCTCGCAGGGCTTCCGACTTAACGGCGCGATCAAGACCACCGAGCGCAAGGTGGCTGGCCGCGATCTACTGCACGGCGGTCGACCGATGATGGCCTGGTGCGTCGGCAACGCCCGTGTCGAAGACAAAGGCAACGCCATCCTGATCACGAAACAGGCATCGGGCAAGGCCAAAATCGACCCGCTGATGTCCGCGTTCAGCGCGGTATCGCTCATGGCGCTGAACCCCGTCGGGGAGGCGGCGCCGGAAATTCACGTATTGGACTTTTGATGACCGGACAACTGATTAACCTGGAGGCGACGCCGCATAAATCGCGCGTGCTCGACTCCTGGATGGCCGGTCGCGATGGCGCTGCCGAGCGCGCCGGCCTGGTCGCTCTTGGCGAGAACTCCAGCGGCAGTATGTCGATGGGTGAGCTGGCGAACCTGCTTGGCGCGGGGCACCGCTCCTCGTCTGGATCGGCGGTCACCGCCGAGACTGGCATGCGCGTGTCGGCCGCCTACGGCTGCATGTCGCTGGTCGCCGGCGCAATCGCGACGTTGCCGATCGGGATCTACGAGCGCAAGGGAAACGAGCGCGACTCTGCCGACCATGACTACTGGTGGATGCTCAACGAGCTGGCTAGCGATGGATGGACGTCAGCCGCCGCATGGGAGGCGATCATCCTGTCGAAGCTTTCGCACGGCGACGGCTTCGGCGAGTGGATCCGGCCAAGCCCGTACAGCAATCGCGTCATCGGCTGGAAGCCGCTCAAGCGGCAGACGGTCCAGCCCTTTAAAGACCGCAAGAGCATCTACTACCGGGTCAATCCGGAAGATGGACCATCGTACGTGCTCGATCGGGCGGACATCATTCATCTGCCGAGCCTTGGGTTTGATGGCCTGACCAGCCCGAGTCCACTGACATACGCCGCGCTCGAGGCAATCGGGACCGCGCTGGCGGCGCAAGAATATACCGGCCGATTTCTCGCTGGCGGCGGCAACTTCGACTATGCGCTCAAGACCGCGTCGAAGTTGGACAAGGCCCAGCTCGAGCAGCTGAAAGCGTCGCTCATCGCGCGTGCGCAAAACGGTGGCCGCGGCCCGCTGATCCTGTCGGGTGGCCTGGAGCCGGCGCAACTGAGCGTCAACTCAAAGGACGCCGAAATCCTGGCCACCCGACTATTCACGGTGGAAGAGATCTGCCGCATCTTCGGCGTGCCGCCCACCATGGTTGGCCACGGCGGTGCGGTATCAAATTGGGGCACAGGTGTTGCCCAGCAGGGTATGGGCTTCGTTCGCTACACGCTGCAGCGGCACCTGACCCCGATTCAGCAGGAACTGAACAGCAAGCTCTGGCCTGTGCGCCAGCGATATTTTGTCGAGTACATCACGGCGGCGCTCGAGCGCGGCGACCTGAAAGCACGGTATGACGCATATCGCACCGCCCTGGGCCGCGCCGGCGAAATGCCGTTCATGGGCGCGGACGAGGTTCGCCGGCTGGAAAACATGCCGTCCAACCCTAATTTGAAGATGAATGGAGGCGCGAGTGCGCAATCGCCTGTACCAGCTGCTGAATGAAAATCGCAAGCCCTTCGAGCCGATCGCCAACAAGATCGTCCAGAAGGGCGGCGATGCTGCGATCTATTTGTACGACCCGATCGTTGGCGACCGACTGAGTGCCGAGTGGTGGGGAGGCGTGTGTCCGCAGGATTTCGTGCCGGCGCTCCGAGCGCTGGAGGCGGATGAGATCACGCTCTACACCAACTGCCCTGGTGGCGATGTGTTCGCTGCTGAGGCTATGTGCCAGGCCCTGCGCGAGCATCCGGCTCACGTCAAAATGCAGATTGAAGGCTTTGCGGCAAGCGCCGCAACCTCTATCGCCTGCGCCTGCAATGAAGTAGTGGCCACGCCTGCATCGAAGTTCATGATTCACCAGACATGGACTATGGCGATCGGCAACGCCGACGATCTGCTCCAGACGGTCGACCTGCTGCGTAAGTGCGACGACGCGATGTACGACGCGTATGTGCTGCGGAGCGGGCAGGATCGTCAGCAGGTCATTGACTGGTGCAAGGCAGAGACTTGGTTCACAGCCGAAGATGCAGTGAAATTCGGCTTCATCGACAGCGTGCTTCAAAGCGCCGCACCAAGCGCCTCCGCATCGCGGCGCTGGAATCTCAGTGCATACAGTAACGCACCGGTTGCAGAGCCTGCCCCACCGCCCGACGCGGTGGCCACTGAAGACCACCGCGCGCGCCAGATGCAGCGGGTTGCAATGATGGCCCGCCTCCAAGTTAGCTGACGCTCTCGCGCCACTAAACCAGCCACCTCAGGGTGGCTTTTTTTATGCCCACCGGCCGCGAGAGCGGACCAACCCCTTCGAAAGGTTTTACATGACCAAGCTCGCACAACTGCGCGCGCAACGCGACACCGTGGCCAAGAAGGCCCACGAACTGAACAACAAATATCCGGCCGACCAGCGTATGCCGGCCGCCGAAGCCGAAAAGCTGGACTCGATCCTGGCCGAAATCGCTGGCATCGATGCCGAGATCAGCCGCGAAATGCGCTTGGCCGAGCTGGCGGGCGACAACCCCGAAGCGCAGCATCGCGCAGCGGTAGAAGCGGCGCAGCGTCAGAGCGGCGCCGCAACCGACGAAGGCTCGGCGCTTCGCGCCATGTTGGCGGGCGGCCTGTCGAACCTGAGTGCCGAGCAGCGCGGCGCGATGGCGGCCCGCGTCAACCACGATATTCGCGCCGCGATGTCGACCACCACCGGTGCGGAAGGTGGTTACACGGTCGCGACCGAATTTAGCCGCTCGCTGATTCAAGCGATGAAGGCGGCTTTTGCGGTGCGCGGTGTCGCTACCGGCATCCAGACGTCGACTGGCGCGCAGATGCTGTTCCCCACTGCCGACTCCACCCAGGAGGAGGGTGAGATCGTGGGCCAGAACAGCGGCGTTACCGTCGGTGAGACCGGCTTCGGCTCGGCGTCGATGGACGTTTACAAATATTCGTCCAAGTCGATCGCGCTGCCATTCGAGCTGATCCAGGACTCGATGTTCAACATCGAAGCCTACATCACCGAACTGCTGCGCCTGCGCATCGGCCGCATCCAGAATCGTCACCATACCGTTGGCACCGGGGTGTCGCAGCCGCGCGGGGTTGTCACCGCTTCGAGCGCCGGCAAGGTGGGCGCCACTGGCTCGGCATCGACCGTCACCTATGACGATCTGGTCGATCTGGAGCACTCGGTGGATCCGTTCTATCGCCCGGCTGGCCGCCTGATGATGCACGACGACAGTCTGCGTTCGATTCGCAAGATCAAGGATGGCCAAGGCCGCCCGATCTTCGTCCCGGGCTACGAACAGGGCAACCCAGGTGGTGCGCCTGATCGCCTGATGGGCCGCGAAATCGTGATCAACCAGCACATGGCGCCAATGGGCGCGAGCGCCAAGTCGATCCTGTTCGGCGACTTCTCGAAGTACCTGATCCGCGACGTGATGGACGTCACGTTGTTCCGCATGACGGACTCGAAGTACACCGAGAAGGGCCAAGTCGGTTTCCTGGCGTTCTGCCGCTCGGGTGCAAACATGGTCGACATCGGCGGCGCTATCAAGCACTTCCAGAACAGCGCGACCTGATCGTAATGGGCTGGCCGGCCTGGCGCCGGCCTCCATCCACCACTGGAGAAAACCATGGCAGAAGCCAAAAAGAAGAAAGCGCGCGTGCTCGTCGCGTGCGAACTGGGTCAACCGAACGACATCGTCGAAGTCGACGCAGCCCAGGAAAAGAGCCTGGCCGACGTGGTCGACACCTCGGCGGAGGCGGTCGCCTACGCGGAATCGCTGGCCGCTGGCCATTAACCCATGAGCCCCGGTACCGCCGCCTGGCTCGCCAACGTGCGCGCCGAGGCGGAGGCCCCCGGCGCTTTCATGATCGCCATCCAGTCTGGCAAGGGCAGGGTGGTGATATTCCCTGATGAAGTAGTCGGCAAGTCCGACGAGGAGCTGCTGGCGTTCGTGCGCGAGCGCCTTTTGAACCCCTGACCGGTAGCCGCCACATGATCAAACTTGACCGCGCCGCCGGCAATCAGTCCATCGGCACGCCGGATAGCTCCCTGTTGGCATTCCCAAATGGCGACTGGCTGCTGGCCTTCGTCGCCGGCTTCGACGGCACCACCACTGGCAACGTCACGCAGTACCTGTTTTCCTCTGGTGGCTTCGCGGCAGCTGGTTCGCTGAACGTGGTGTTCTACGGCTCCGGCGTATCTGGCACTACGCTGCAAGGTCGGATCGCCGTCTATGCCGACACCCTGGCTAATGCCAATGCGCCGGCGCTGCTGAGCGCGTCACAGTTCTCGAGCGGCCGTTATGCCTTTTTCCTGCAGCGCAGCGGCGGCACGGTCACGTTGTACAGCTGCCCGATCCTGAGCGCGGCGCCAATCGACGGCAGCGCCGTCGTGGCAGAGGCGAGCACCAGCAGCAACAGCGCGATCCTCAAGGCGCTGGACGGCAGCGGGTGGATGTACGGCGCGCGCGTTGTCACGCCGGCTGATCGCTATAGCGACCAGTCGGTGTCGCGCATGCTGCGCCTCAATCGCACCTATACGACCTTCCAGATGGCCCAGTCGGCGGCCGGCAAGGAGCCGGCAGACTTCGGCTACACCCCGGTGCTGTACGTGCGCGCCAGCGGCATTGACGACATTGCGGACCGCGGCCCAAACGCTTTCCCGTTCACGCTGGCCGGCACGCCGACCACCAGCGCGGAGCCGACGTTTGCCTACCGGGAGGGCGCCAGCGAACCGCCGGCCGCCGCCGACGTAGTCACCGTCAGCAATGCGGAACCGCTGCAGGTTGTGCCGTCAACCGGCACCGGCGCCATGGTGACGTTCACCGGCGCGCTGAGCGGCACTCAGCCGACCTCGGTTGATGTGCGCATGATCGCGCCCGACGGTATGCCTGGGAGCTGGGTTGCGCTGCAGTCAGCAAGCATCGGCGCGACTGCGTACAGCGGCGCGCGCGAGGTGCTGGACGGCGGCCCGTACAGGTTTCAGGCGCGTTCGAAGAACGGCAGCGCCGTGCTTGCGGAAAGCCCGTATTCGACCTCCAAGGTTCTTGTCGGCGACCCGTGGATCAACTGCGGATCGTCCAGCTCCGATTATCTGTTCACTGACAAGAGCGGCACCGGCTTTACCGTGGCGCCGGATACTGCGGTCATGAGCGGCACCACGCCGGCCTGGTCGGCGATGAGCAGCACCGGCGCGGCGACGCGAATGGCGGACGAGCTGGCCACTGTGGCCGGCAAGCCGATCTTCTGGCTCGCCTACGGCGTTGCCGGCACCACGCTGCGCACCTGGCTGGACGCAACCAGCACGCAACGCAAGAACCTGGCGCGCGCGATCGCGGCTGTCAAAGGCAAGATTTTCGGCGCGTATATCACCGTGGGGGCGAACGACGCCTACAACGGGTGGATCACCTCGAGCGCGGCGCACGAAGCCGACATGCAGAAGCTGATCGACGACCTGCGCACAGAGACCGGGAACTCGGACCTCAAAATCATCTGGGTCGGCTCGCCGCCGCGGCCGGCGCTCAACCCAGTGCAGGCCGATCGGCTGCGCCAGGCTGAAAGCAGGATCGGAAACTATCCGGGCGTGGTACAGGTGCAGGCGCTGCAGTTCGCGCCGGCGTCGGACAACGTGCACCTGGCGCCGAGCCTCGACGGCTATGCCGCTTGCGGCACGATGGCGATGCACCAGGCCGGCCGCGCCTTCTACCTCGGGGAAGACTCGAAGATGGTGCGCGGCCCGGCGCTGGCGGCGATGACCTACACCGGCACCAAGGTGCGCTGTGTCGTCACCACGCGAGACGGGACCAGCTTCAACCCGGCTGCACCTGGTGGCTTCACCGTCCAGAACAAGCAACCGGACGGCACCTACGTGACGCTGACCGGGATCGCAGCGCAGCGCGTCAATGCTGGCCTGATCGAGATCGAGTGCGGCGTGGCGCTCGTCGAGCCGATCGTCAAGTATCTGTCCGGGTCGGCGCCGGGCGTCACGAACGCTGTCTATAGCAATGGCGCGCTGCCGTTGCCGATGACGGTGGAAACGGAAATGGTGGCGACGCAGGCTGCGGCCGCCCCGGACACCGCCGCGCCGGTAATGAGCGGCACGATCGGCATCACTGGCGTCACCACGACCGGCGCCACGCTGTCGTTCCAGACGGCGACCGACAACGTCGCGGTGGCGGGCTATGAGTACAGCATCAACGGTGGCACGAGCTATGTAAATGCCGGGCTGTCGCGGTCATTCGCTATTTCGGCGCTGATCGCGGCGACGACGTACCCGGTGCGCGTGCGCGCCTACGACGACGCTGGCAACCGCTCGACGCCGCTGTCGGCCAGCTTCACCACCCTGGCCAACGAGCCGCCGGTGGAGATCGCCATCGACGCCAGCAAGATCCCGGCCAGCCGCAAGGTCGTGTTCCCTGGTGGCACGCGGGTTATTCCGTTCGGCACGAAGCCGAACACGATAGTGCCGGACGCGCCGTATTACCGGAACGGCCGATGGTCGATCGACAAGGTGCCCGAGGACGAGCGCTACTACGTCGCCGACCTCCGCATCGATCTTGCCGAGGCCGGCACCACCGCAGTGAAGGCTGAGGCGATCGTCAGCGGCGTGAAGGTGCTCGAGCAGCCAGTCGTCCAGGGATCGCTGATACCAGTGAAGCTGGGCGGCTTCGACGAGCTGCGCGGCGCGCTGAACTTCTGCACGTTCCGGGTGACCCTCGCGAACGGCGAGCAGATCGACCGCACGCTGTGGTTCAGCAAGGTCGACGGGCAGTGGGTGCTGGAGAAGGATCCAGACGACAAGCGCTATTACGTGGCCGACGTCAGCAGGGATCTCATCGACAGCAACACCACCGTCACCGCTGTGGCAGCGACCGCTGTCGGCGTGGCTGAGTTGGTCAAGCCGCAGATGCAGGGGCGCCTGGCGGTGATCAAGCTAGGCGGCCTGGACACCTCGGCCGATCCGCTGAACTTCTGCAAGCTGCGCTTCGACTGTGCAAGCGGCGAGCGCTTCTTCCGCACCATTCATTTCAAGAGGGTGGACAACTGATGATCGACGCATCGCAGATGCCGCGCGTGCCGAGCGAGCTGCTGCAGCAAGAGCAGCAGGCCGCTGAGTACGTGCGCGCGCCGGTCGCCACCGGCGCCGCGCCTGGCGCCGGCCGCCCGCCAGCAATACAAGGAACGACCCGATGAGCCTGAAACTGATCACCCCGCCGGCGGCGCTTGCGGTATCGCTCGACGCTGCGCGCATGTCGGCGCGGCTGGACGGCGAAGAGGCGGACATAGAGCTGCGCCAGGTCATCGGCCAGCACACGGGCGAAGCCGAGCACCTGACCGGCCGCGCATTCGTGCAGCAGACCTACCGGCTCACGCTCGACCGCTTCGCCGGCGCCATTCTGCTGGAGCACCCGCCGATCATGGCGGTGACGCACATCAAGTTCTACGACGCCGACGGCGCGCAGCAAATGCTCGATCCGCAGGACTACATCCTGGACGCCGAGAGCGAGCCGGGCTATGTGGTGCCGGCGCCGGGCCGCGCCTGGCCGGCCACTCAGGCGCGCGTGAACGCGGTCGAGGTGGTCTACACCTGCGGGTACGGCGCCGACGACACGGCGGTGCCGGCCGAGGTCAAGGGTTACATCCTGGGCAAGGTGTCGGAGCACTTCGCGCCGGCGGGCACGCCGAAAAGCGAGTTTCTGCACTGCTTGCTGGACCGCTCACGGGTGTACGCATGATGAACGACCGAATCACCCTGCAGCGCCGCGAAGTCGGCGAAGACACGCTCGGGCAGGATATTGATGTCTGGCCTGACATCGCGACCGTGTGGGCGCACGTCCGCTTTCCGAGCGGCGCCGAACTGATACGCGCCGGCGCGCAGGTCTCGGTCGTCAAGTGCTCGATCCGCATTCGCCGGCGTACGGACATCGACACCGCCGCGCGCGTGCAGTACAAGGGCAAGGTCTACAACATCGAGTCGGCATTGCCTGACGATCGTGACCCGCGATTTATGTTCCTGGTCTGCGAGGGTTCGAAGTGATCCGCGTTGACTTGGACTCGCTGAATCTTCAGCTCGAGCACGATGCTAACGCGCTTGAGCGCGCGGCGCGGCCGGCGGCGCAGGCTGCTGCACAGGTGCTCTACATCGAGGCGCGGCGCAACGCCATGGCAATTCGGCGCGTGTCGGGCAACCTGATCAGCAGCATCTACCAGGCATATTCCGAGCGCAAGAGTGCGCCCGGGCGCGCGACGTACCACGTCAGCTGGAATCCGCGCAAAGCGCCGCACGGCCACCTGGTCGAGTGGGGCCACATTCAGCGGTACGTGTCCTACGTCGGCAAGGATGGCAACTGGTACACCGCAGTGCGGCCGGAAATGCGCGGAAAGCCCAAGCCCAAACGCCGGGCGCCGCAGGCTGAAAAGGATGCTTATTACGTCACGCTGCCTGCGCCAAAACAGATCGCTGCAAACCCGTTTATGCGCCGGGCGGCGGTCAAAGAACAAGAGGCCATCGCCGCGGCGGTGGCTGAAATCTTGAAGGATTTCCAATGATGCTGGAAGAAAAGCTGGTCGCGTTGATCAAGCCGATCTGTGCGCGCGTGAAGCCGGACTTTGCGCCGGTCAACACCGAGCTGCCCTACGTCACATTCCAGCAGGTGGGTGGCCAGGCGCCGGACTTCCTCGATGGATTGGTCCCGAGCCTGGAAAACGCGGAAGTCCAGGTCAACATTTGGGCGAAATCCCGGCTGGAAGCGAAGACCTTGATGATGCAAATCGAGGTTGCCATCATCGAGGCCACCACCATCCAGGCGAGCCCGGTCAGCGCATGCGTAGCGGATTTTGACTACGACATGGAACGCTACGGCGCCCGTCAAGACTTCAGCATCTGGTCTGATCGATAGATCGCCCCAACCAATTCAAGCCGCCCGAGAAATCCGGGCGGCTTTTTCTTTGCCCGGCCACCGGGCTTTACCTGAAAGGCCCACAAATGCAACTTCCAAACAACATCGCGTTCGCTGTTGCGAGCGCATTCGCCGCCGCCGTCGCGATCACCGCGATCACCAATGCGACCGAGGCGGTCGCCTCGGCAGCGAACGGCTTCGCCGCCGGTGATTACGTCGAATATTACGGCGGCTGGAGCAAGGCCAACGGCCGCGTGTTCCGCCTGAAAGCTGCAACCGGCACCACGTTCACGCTCGAGGGCCTGGACACCACCGACGTGACCCTGTACCCGGCCGGCACGGGCGTGGGCAGTGTGCGCAAGGTCGCGACCTGGGTGCCGGTCACCGGCATCACTGCAGCTGAGGTCACCGGCGGCGACGGCAAGTTCGTCGAAGTGCCGCTGCTCGACACGGACATGCCGGTCAACCTGCCGGACGGCTTCACCGCCACCACCGTCGCCCTGACGATCGCGGACGAGAAGGGCGCCGCCCACCACGCCGCGCTCAAGGCGCTGTCGGATGGCGTGAAGCTGACCTGCCTGCGCGGCACGCTGCCGGGCGGCGCCGTGCTGCTGTACGCCGGCTATTGCAGCTTCTCGGAAAGCCCTTCGCTGGCCAAGGGCAGCGTGATGGCCGTGAAGGCCACCTTCTCGCTGCAAAACAAGGTCGTCCGCTACTAAACGAGTTGCCAGCCGATGCCGGAATGCCGGCATCGGCCTTTTCCGCCGCGGGGTCGCGCCTCGCGGTCTTTTTTATTACCTCCCAATCGAAAGACAAAATCATGGCAAAAGCATCCAAAATCGTTCTCGGCAAGCGTCCTACTTCGTTCAAGAAAGACGTCTCGTTCGCAATGCTCGACGGTAGCAAAGGCTGCATCGAGATCGAATACGCGTACCGCACTCGCACCGAATACGCGAAATTTGCGGACGAAATCCAAGCCGCCAGCCAGGCGAAGGCCGATGCCGAGGCGGCGCGCTTCAAGGCGGCTGCCGCCGCCGGCGAAGCTCTCCCGGAATTCCGCCAGGCTGACCTGGTCGCGCACCAAGTGCAGATCACCGTCGAATCCATCATGAAGTCGGTCAAGGGCTGGAATCTGGATATCTCGTTCGACCGCGAGGCCGTCGAGCAGCTGGTCGACGAACTGCCGGCCGCCGTTGCGCAGATCCTGAGCGATTACCGCGAAGCGATCACCGAAGGCCGCCTGGGAAACTAAGGGCCGTCGCCGGCGCCATGTTCAAGCCAGGTCTGAGTGAAAAAGACCTGGCCGAAATGGAGACGGCGGGGCTGACCGAGGAAGACTTTCCCGAAGAAGAGGTCGAGGTCTGGCCCGAAAACGTGGCCGCGCACGCTTTATTCAGCGCTCTTCAAACGCAATGGCGCGCCGGCGCCATGGGGGTAATCGGCCTCGACTACAACACCCTGTTCCACAAGATGGATCGCATGGATCTGACGGCCGAAGAATACCTCGACTTGGAGGATGACCTCCGCGCCATGGAATACGCGGCCCTTGCGGCCATGCACACGAAAAACGACTGAGGTAACGATGACTGAAGAGCGCCGCATTCAACTTGTCACCGAGGTCGACACTTCCGGCGCCCGCGCGGGCTTCGATGAAATCGGGCAGCAGGCCGGCCAAATGGCCGGGACCGTCACGCGCGCCGGCCAGCAAGCGGAGCGGGCTGTCAATGAAATCGGCAGTGGCGCCGGCGCCGCATCGGCAAAGGTTGAGGCGGCCCAGCGTAACTTGGTGGGGGCCATCCAACGCACCACCGCGCAGATGGAAGCGGGATCGCGCTCGAGCTCGAAATACTACGAGACCCTGGCGCAGCAGCGCGGCGTCGATACGCAGGTGCTGGAGCCATATCTGGCGCAACTGCGCGCGGTCGAGTTGGCGCAGGCTCGCGCACGCACGTCTGCGTTAGGCGGCGCTGCCGGCTTGGATGACCTAGGCATTAGCGCAGGGCAAACCCGCGCGGCGCTCCAGCAGTTGCCGGCGCAAATCACGGACGTAGTGACTTCGCTGCAAGGCGGTATGGACCCGATGACGATCCTGGTCCAGCAAGGCGGTCAGGTGGTCGATGCTTTCGGGGGGATTCAGCAGGCATTCCAGGGTATCGGTCAATACCTGGCGCGCTTGATCACGCCCTTGACGCTGGTCGCAGCAGCGACTGCCGGCCTAGCCGTCGCTTTCAAGTCAGGCTCAAGCGAGGCTGACGATTACGCGCGAGCGCTTGCAGAGTCAGGCAATGCCATTGGCGCTACCACTGACCAAATGGCCGAGGCCGCTCGTCAGACGGCGGAACTCTCAGGCTCGCAAAAAGACGCTGGTGCCGCAGTGAGAGCGCTAGCCGGCGCAAACCAGGTCTCAGCCGAGAACATGCAGCGCTTCGCGGTCATTGCGACCGAGGGGCAGCGGGTACTTGGGCGCTCGATTGAAGACACCGTGTCTGCGTTCGATGCACTGGGCTCGTCACCGCTTGCGACCCTGTCGAGCCTGAACGATAAATACCACTTTTTGACAGCCGAGGTGTATGCGCAGGTCAAGGCGCTTGAAGACCAAGGCCGCGCCGCTGAAGCGGCTACTGCTGCCCAGCTTGCCTACGCCGATGGGATGGAAAAACAGCGGTATAAGGTGATTGACACCCTGTCCGACTGGGAGCGCGGCTGGATGCGCATCAAGCGGTGGACATCGGAGGCCATGGACTCGATTCCTGGCGTAGGCCGCGCCGCTACGGACTTCCAGAAGATCAATGGCTTGCTGGATGACCGCGAGAGCATTGAAAAGAATATTGCCGACGCTATCGATCGCAAGGATAAGTATGGCGAGCGAGTCCAGCGCGCTGCACTGAAAAGGATCGACGACGAAATCACGGCTGTAAGGGCCAGCGGTGATGCAAAAAGGGCCGCTGCCAAAGCGGAGGCCGATGCGGCGCAGGCGGCGGAGGCGCGCATCAAATGGGACAACCAGAGCGATAAATACCTTGAAAAAGGCATCCGGCTAAAGCGCGAGGAAATTCGGATTCGCAATGAAGGCGTGGCCGCTGGCGTCAGTGAAAAGGAAATCATTGAACGGATTGCTGCAGCGCGCAAAACCGCACTGCAGGGCGACTGGGATGCTGCAGCCAAGAAGCGTGAGGACGCAATGCGCGCGGAAGCGGCCGCCCTGGCTGAGATTTCCGGGTTGACGAGCACTTTCGCCGCTGACTGGAAGATGCTGAGCGACCTGTATGGGAAGGGGGCAATCTCTCTTGAGCAGCTGACGAAGCAGCAGGCTGATCTTTTGGCGAACCAGCCCGGCATCAAGGCCGCAGCGGAGCAGGAAATCGCCGACCGGAAATCGATGCTGGCAGCGGCAGAGGATTACGCGAAAGCATTCGACGTTGCCGCCAACGCGAAAACCAAAGCGCATGGCGACCTGCAGGCCCAGCGCGCCGAGAACGAGCAGATCGGGCTGGGCAGCCTGGCGCTGGCCGAACTCAACGCCACCCGCCTGGAGAGCCTGGCTCTCCGTGCTGAAGAGAAGGTCTGGGCTGCCGAGGGCATGGACATCACCGGCCAGATGGCTGAGCAGTACCGCGCGGAAGCGGAGGCGCTTCGTGCGCGAGCGCAGGCGGTGCGAGAGGGCGCAGCAAAGCAGCTCACCTTCGACACCAACAAAAAAGCGCTGGACGAGCTGAACCAGTTCCTCGACCCGGCGCGCGCACAGACCTTCGGCGAAGCGCTGAAGGGCGCGTTCGGCGCCGCCGGCGATTCGATGACGCAGCTGGTCACCTCGCTGGATGCCTACGGCATTCGCCAGGCCGAGATCGACAAAGCCCGGAAGGACGCATCGGTCAAATATGCGACCGACGCCAAGGGCTACGCCGACGCGTCGGCGGCAATCACCGCCAAAGAGGTCAAGAGTCGGCTGAGCGGATACGGCGACATGGCAGCGGCGGCGAAGGGCTTCTTCTCCGAGGGCAGCAAGGGCTATAACGTCCTGTCCGGCGCGGAGAGGGCGTACCGCGCGGCCGAGCTCGCCATGGCGCTGCAGGCGATGACGAAGAAGATCTTCTTCAAGCAGGCCGAGGTGACGACCAATACTGCGCTCAATGCGACCAAGCTGACTGGCGAGGCAGCAGCAAGTGCAGCATCGACGGGCTTGGCAGCAACCGAAGCCAGCGCCTGGGGCATTACCGCCGTGGTCAAGGCAATCGCATCGCTGCCGTTCCCGCTGAACCTGGCGGCCGGTGCCGCCACGCTGGCGGCCGTCGTCGCGATCGGCGCCAAGATGTTTGGTGGTATCGGTGGTGGCGGCATCAGCCTTTCAGAGTCGCGCCAGAAAGCGCAGGGTACTGGGTCAGTGCTGGGGTCCGATGAAAAATCGGATTCGATTGCAAATGCCCTGTCCGCGATCGAGAGTGCGACTTCGAAGAGTTTGAACATCAGCAACGGCATGCTGACCTCGCTGCGCAACATCGAGGCTGGGATCGGGCAATTCGCCTCGCTGCTGGTGCGCACCACTGGCGTGACCGGTGAGTTCGGCAGCAACATGGCCACGCGGGGCAGTGCCGATGCCTTCGGACGGTCGACCTTGGGTGTGCTGGCCACTGGCGGCATTGTCGGGCTGGCCCTCGACAAGCTCACCGGCGGCTGGGTCGGCAAGATCACCGGCTCTGTGCTGAATTCGGTGTTCGGCGGCAAGCAAACCGTCGAAGACACCGGCTTCACGATGGGACGCGCCAACTTCGGCAGCATCCTCACCGGAGGTGTGGCGGCGTCGCAATACGCAGACATTAAAAAGGACGGCGGCTGGTTCAGCAGCGATAAGCGCCGCACGCAGCTGGAAGGAATCGGCACCGAAGGCAATCGCCAAATCAGCACCATTCTGACGTCGCTGTACGACACGGTGTTCGAGGCTGGCAAGTTGCTCGGGATCAGTGGTGACGCCTTCTCGACGCAGCTGAACAGCTTCGTTGTCGACATCGGCAAGATCAGCCTGAAGGGCAAGACCGGCGAGCAGATCCAGGAGGAGTTGTCTGCCGTCTTCTCGAAGGTCGGTGACGACCTGGCAAGCTTCAGCGTGGCCGGCATCACCCAGTTTCAGAAGGTAGGCGAGGGCGCGCTGGAAACGCTGGCACGCGTGGCGACAAATTACGCCAGCCTCGATGCGGTGCTGGGCAGCCTCGGCAAAACGTTTGGCGCCACCGGCATTGCCAGTATCGCTGCGCGGGAAGACCTGCTGACGATGGTTGGCGGGATCGATGAGTTGGCTAGCAAGACGTCGTCCTTCGCCGAAAACTTCTTGACCGAGGCGGAGCGCCTGGCGCCGGTGCAAAAGTACGTGACCGAGCAGTTGGCCCTGATGGGCAAGTCAGACCTGCGCTCGCGTGATTCGTTCAAGCAGTACGTGTTGGGCCTGGACCTGACCAATGCTGCTCAGCGCGCGCAGTACAGCACGCTGATGAATCTGCAGGAAGCGTTTGCGCAGCTCTACCCGGAAATCGAAGACGGCACGAAGTCGATCGCGGATGCGAAAACGGCCCTGGCCGACGCCTACAACGCCGAGAACGACGCGATCAGTTCGACGATCGACCGGCTCACGTCGTTCGCATCGAGCCTGAAGAACATTCGCGAGAGTGCGCTTTTGGGAGGCCTGTCGCCACTGTCGCCGCAGCAGAAATACGTTGAGGCGAAGGCGCAGTACGAGGCGGTGCTGGCGGCTGCGCGCGGCGGCGATGCAGATGCGCAATCGAACTATCAGGCTGCCTTCAACTCGTTCCTGACGGCGAGCCGGGCTGTCTTCGCCAGCAGTGGCCAATACCAGAGCGACTTCGACTATGCGCAGGCCTCGACGGCGGAAGCCGAGCGCTGGGCCTCGCAACAGGTCGACGTGGCCAAGGCGCAGCTGGACGCGCTGAAGCTGTCGGTGTCCGGGCTGATCGACATCAACAAGTCGGTGCTGTCGGTGCGGGATGCGATCGCGCAGCTGTACCTGGCGGAGGGCAAGACGCCTCCGGATCTGGCGTCGGCGGCGCCGGTGATTTCCATGCCGACGCCGGTGATGTACGCCAGCTATGGGGCGGACAACACCACTGCGCTCGTCGCCGAGATCAGGGCGCTGCGCCAGGAAGTGTCGACGCTGCGTGCGGAGCAGGGCGTCCAGACTGCACACATGATCGAGGCGCAGGCGCGCGCCACCAGCGAATCTGCCGAAGTCATCGCGGAGGCCACCACCACCGCGGTGAAGTCCTCTGTCTACGTTGAGAAAAGGGTTGCACCTGCATGACTGATGCCCAGTTCCTGGCCTGGCTGCAAAGCTCGGCCGCGTATCGTGTCGTCCTGATCGAGGCGGCGGCGCTGGTGAATGGCGTGGAAACCATGGTCTACATGGCGACCAAGCCCTACACCACGTCGCCGGCCGACATCCCGGCCAACACGCAGTACCTTCCCATCGCCACTGTCGGCACGCTGTTCACCGAACGGCTGTCGCTCGAGGGTGATGGCTCGCTGTCCGAGGGCGATCTTGAAATCGAGAACGTCGGCGGCGCGCGCGATGATTGGGCGGCGCCCGGTTACGTCTGGGCGAATCGTCCGATCCGTGCCTACATCGGTGACCTGCGGTGGCCGCGCGCCGATTTCCAGATGATCTTCAATGGGATCATCGCCGATATCGCGCCGCGCGGACGCCAGGCGCTGGTGCTCAAGCTGCGCGACAAGCTGCAGCGCCTGAACACGGCGATCAGCGAAGCGAAGCTGGGCGGGCAGGGGGAGCAGCGGGATTCGCTGCTGCCGATCGCGCTGGGCCAGGTGTTCAACGTGTCGCCGCTGCTGGCGAACGCCGCGATCCTCAAGTACCAGGTGCACGCCGGGCCGATCGCCCAGATCATCGAGGTCCGTGACAACGGCGCACCGGTGGCGTTCACCGCCGATCTGGCGGCCGGCACCTTCCAGCTGAGCGCCGCGCCGGCTGGCGTGGTGACCGCATCGGTGCGCGGCCATGCCGCCGGCGGCTACGTCGACACCGCGGCGCAGCTGGTCAAGCGGCTGGCGACAGGCTATGGCAAACCGGCGGACCGGCTCACCGATGCCGACATCGACCTGCCGAACTTCGCGGCATTCGACGCCGCGCACCCGCAGCCGATGGGACTGCATTCGACCGATCGGCAAAACGTGCTGGTGGTATGCCAGGCCCTACTCGGCAGCCTGGGTGCTCAGCTCGTGATGTCGCGCCTGGGCGTCGCGCGGTTGATCCAGGTCGCTCTGCCGGGAACTGGCGCTCCGGCGGTGATCCGGCCCGAGCACATGGTGAGCGAACTGGACCCCACCGGGCGCACCGATGTGCTCGGCGCGGTGAAGCTCGGCTTCGCGAAAAGCTGGACCGCGCAGGACGCCGGCACGCTGGCCAACCTGCCCGAGGTGCACAAGGCGCTCTTCGTGGAAGAGTGGTTGACCACCACCAGGACCGACGCGGCGACGCTGGCCACCTACCGGCTCAACTCCGAGCCGGTGCAGATCGACACCATGCTGATCACCCGCGCCGACGCCGACGTCGAGGCGCAGCGCCGGCTCGACCTGTGGAACATGCCGCGCACGACCTACGAGTTCGAAGGCGTGCCGGAACTGCTGCAGCTCGAGTTGGGCCAGGCGGTCATCGTCTACAGCCCGCGCTTCGGCATGGTCGATGGCGTTGCAGGCATCGTTATTTCATTGGCGCCCGACTGGAACACCGGGCGCGTCAAGGTAGGGTTTCTCGTATGAGCGAAGTGCTGAACGACCGTGACGCCATCCTGCAGGCCGCCGCGGTCCGGATCGTCAACCCGAAGAACGCATCGATCCTGCTGAACGCGGTGCCGGCGATGTTCCACCTTAACGCCGCCGGCGCGCCGGACGTTCCGG
>Ga0265797_10000314_pt1 | contig 89948 bp, 78 predicted proteins | sample P2T30metagenome_FD_192433 | JGI IMG/M metagenome (GOLD analysis project Ga0265797, IMG submission 192433) | Plant litter microbial communities from East Loma Ridge, Irvine, California - P2 T30 | ecosystem: Environmental > Terrestrial > Plant litter > Unclassified | place: USA: California... | reverse complement strand
TCAATAAGCTCAAGAACAGCCGTCGCCTCGCCACACGTTACGACAAGACCGCAGATAGCTTCCTCGGCTTTATCGATATCGCATGCATCAAGCTATGGCTCCGGCATTTGTCAACATGACCTAGTGTTCGAGCAGTCCGGAGCGACGACCGAATGCACACTGTCGCATTCCGCGCTCGTGACAGAAGCCAATTCCGGCACCGGGCCGCTTTTGTCAAAGTTGGCGCATAAGTCGCAGTCAAACACCGCTCCAATGCCGCGTCCACAGAAAGTTGGTGGACCGCATCAACTTCTCGGATGGTCGCGCTATCATCCTCAGTGCAGGAGCCTCGGACAAGGCAGAGGTGAGACATCAGCCCTGACCGAGCGACCACTCAACGCCACAAAATTCAGATAGCGGCAGGTCGGATACGTCTTGATGCCATAGGTGGTGCCTTCGACCAAGGAGTTATTGGACTCGCAATCTAGCTGGTGCGCGATCTGCTCGGAATCCAAATTTACTTACGCCCGCTGCATTCGGGCGGCATGACTGCCACTCATATACATACTTATCCAAAGCCGGAGCTGACAAAGCTGCCATGCAACCCATAGCTGATGCCAGGTCATATCTTCTGCGGTCGAGGGCAGGTTCAGACTGCCCGCAATATGTCCCGACCGCAGACCCGGACGTGCCTCAGGGGCGCTGCCCGCGAACCGCTCGACGGAGCAGGCGTCGATGATCAGCGCGGTCTTGGTGCCCGGATTGTCAATCAAGGTCCGACGGTCCGCAACCAGATGCGGTCGGAAAGGCGGGTGCGAACCGGCCTGCCTCGTCTTAGTCTGCCAGCCAGTCCCTGTTCAGAACGTAACATCCCTGAACAGGGGCGTGCCGTGCTACCTTACATATACTGCATTCGCGTCTTGATGGCGGCATCATCGACGTGGTACCGCTTGTCAATCTGGCCGAGGACCATCATGTCCCCGCGGCTGATGTTCAGCAGCAACATGGTCGCCCCAGTCGTCCGATATCACATGCGGAGGAGCACGCTCTTCTCACGTTCCAGGGCACGGCGGGCGGCAGGCCGTTCGATCATCCGGTCCTTCATCGCAGCGAGGTGGGTCAGTTCGCCGATTGGCAGCTTTAGATCGCGCCCCCAGGGGAAGAACACCAAAGCATAGGCATCGGCGACGGTGAACCGATCGCCCATGATCCAGGGCCGATCCGCCAGAAGGTTGTTCATCTCCTGAAGATAGCTCCAGTAGCTCTCCCGAGCATATGCCTGGACCGCCGCGTGACCGTCCTTATCCTGTGTTGCCCGTTCCGGATGGATGAACTGCGCAAAGGTGGGGTGGACGGTCCCGGAAAGCCAGGCACAGGTCGCCATGGTGCGGGCCTGATCCAGCGCATCGTCGTCGCCTAGAAGGCTCGCATAGGGAGCCGTCTGGTGGATCCATCCGAAGATCGCGGTGGATTCAAGCAGCACCCGACCGTCGTCGAAGCGCAAAGCCGGAACCTTGGATCGCGGATTGACGACCTTGTATTCAGGGGTGAACTGCTCACCATGCGGAATGCTGACCTTGACCGCCTCGAAGGTCAGGCCGGCTTCTTCCAACGCGACATGAGAGGCCATCGAGCACGCGTAGGGGCTATAATAGAGCGTTAGCATGGGTGAACCTTTTGGGGATTGTTCAGGGTGCGGGTTTGCGGCCGGCCTCGCGAAGCAAGGCATTCTCGGCCATCAGGTCGGACAACCGCGCCTGAAGGGGAGCAAGCGCCTCCGCCAACTCGGCCTCGGTGTAGCGTGGGGTGATATGCTGGGGGCAGTTCCAGTCGAACGTCTGCAATCGCAGCCGAATGATCCTTTCAGGTTTGCCTCGAACGCCTTCCAGCACCTGTCGGGTCAGGGCGGTGTCGACATCTAACGCCACCGCCTCGGCATGAACGTAGATTTTCAGTCGGGCCCTACGAGGGTAGTCCATGAGGAACAGGCATGCCTTGTTGTTCGCAGACAGGTTGCCGACGGTTATGTATTGGAAGTTGCCACGATAATCGGCAAACGCCAGCGTCCGCTCATTGATCACCTTGAGAAATCCGGGTGGCCCGCCACGATGCTGGAGATAGGGCCACCCGGTCTCCGATGTCGTGGCCATGTAAAAGCTGTCGCGTTTCGCGATGAATTGCGCCTCGCCGCCTGTGAAGCGATCAAACTCGCGATGGCCTTTGAAGTCCTCCCACAGATGCGCAACGCCCATCTGCTGCTGGACCGCTTTCACGGCGGGCGTCACTGCGACGTCAAGGAATCCGGAACCCATGGTCATCTCCCGGCGCAGTGCCCGCTTGGGATGCGCGTTGGATAAGAACTAACCATTCCGAGTTTTACGGACAATCAGGCTGGATTTGGGAACATCTTCTCGATTATTGAGGAGATCATGGATCGGTTCGAAGCTATGTCACTTCTGCTGGATACGCTCGACGCGGGCAGCTTCTCCGCTGCGGCCCGCCGACGAGATGTGCCGGTGGCGACGTTGACCCGCAAGATCGGGCAACTCGAAGCGCACCTCGGGGCCGTTTTGCTGCTGCGCTCGACCCGTCGGCTTACTCTGACCGATGCCGGTCGGCGCTATGTCGAGGGCGCCCGACAGATCCTGACGCATGTGAAGGAGATCGAGCGCGAGGCGGCAGGCGAATTTTCCGAACCGACCGGGCGACTGGTGGTGAGCGCGCCGCGAATGTTCGGTCGACTGCATGTTCTTCCCATCGTCGAAAGGTTTCTCGACGATCATTCCGGCATCACGGTCGATCTCCGTCTCTCCGACACCAATGTCGACCTTTCCTCGGGCGCCGCCGATCTTGCGGTCCGCATCGGCGCGCTGCCGGACAGCAGTCTGGTCGCCACACGTGTCGGCATCATGCGGCTGGTCACTGTTGCCAGCCCAACGCTGTTCGAACGCTTTCCAATGCCTGAGCATCCTCGCGACCTGGACGCTTTGCCCTGGATCGTGTTCGCCATCCCACTGGCGCGCAATGGCTCCAGCTCCCGTGGCGATAGGGCAGGGATGGACGACCGGGCACGCCTTGTCGTCTCAAGTGCCGAGGCCGCCGTGGACGCAACAGTAGCCGGTGTCGGCATTGCACAACTGCTGCACTACCAGGTCGCCAATGCGGTCGAGGCGGGCAACCTTGTGATTTTGCTGGAAGCATTCGAAGGAGAACCCGCACCGGTTCATATCCTCCACGCGCCTTTGTCTCAGCTTCCGCTAAAGATGCGACGCTTCCTGGACGTCGCGACTCAGGGCTTGCGAACGGCTCTTGGCTTGGCTCCCTTGAAGTGAAATCGTGTTCTAGGGTCACAGGTTCTGAGGCGGATATACGTGGTTAGCCCGGACAGGAGCCGCGCGCAGATAAGGGGTGGGCAGGAGAACTCTTCCTTGATGCAAGTTTCTGATCTTGCACTAAAAGCGCAGTTCAAATTTGAAACCACCCAAATGGTTGCACCGAATACAAGAACCATAGTTATGTTATATAATCTGCCCAGCCCGGCATTTTTGTCATTTGAATTTGGACGGATATGATCGACTACGGGAGTATCAAAGGGATCGTACATGCTAGCCGTTTGATCCCACGGTTTGATGGTGCGATCCTTTCTTTGGATTGAAGGATGCCTTATGGGACAAACTCCTCAAGGCAGCGCCACGACCATGCACGCTGTCCGAGCAGCAATACAGCGATCACAAGCTTTACTCGCGCAGTTAGGCCGGGAGTTGGGGAGTGAGGAGGATCAGAAAACGATCCAGCGTATCCTTTTCCCACCGAACCCCGAGACGGTGGCGAAGTGGCGCAAGCTTGCGACGGTCGAGGACATGAAGACCGGGCCGAAGGAGCCGCGCTCGACGATCCTGACTGAGGCTGAGGAGTCGATGGTTGTGGCGTTCCAGCGGCACACGTGCTGCCGCTGGACGACTGCCTTTATGCTCTGCAGCCATCCATGCCGCAGCTGACGCGCTCAGCGCTGCATCGGTGCCTTCAGCGCCACGGCATTTCCCGGCTGCCAGACGTGAAGGGCGACAAACCCAAGCGCCAGAAGGTAATGCGGTATCCGATCGGGTTCTTTCACATCGACATCGCCGAGGTGCAGACCGCCGAAGGTAAGCTGTATCTGTTCGCAAGCATTGATCGCACCGGAAGTTCGCCGTGACCCAGCTCGTTGACAAGGCAGACTGGGAGTTCTTGCAGCACATGCTGGAGGCCGTGCCGTATCAGCTCCGCACCATTCTCTCGGGTCGAGCCTTTGGAACGCCATAGGTCCGAGAGACAATGGCGAGGAGCATTCAGTTTGCCGATCAGCGCAGAAACCGGAACACCATTTATTCCCGGCCCATGCGCTTCGACATGATCTGCGAGGCCAACGGCACCGACCACCGCCTGACCCAAGCCCAACCACCCCTGGACCAATGGAAAGGTTGAACGGATGAACTGCAAGATCTGGACATCCAAGCCAGACAGATCGATCCTGAAGACAGGCGAGGTATGGCGTCAACAGGTCAATCGATAGACACAATTGCTAGCGACAACGGGCGACGACACCGCCTCGCCCCCGAAACGGAGGGTTAAACGGTCTGATCACCCATCTGCCAAGGCCTAGACTTCACCCAGAACCCTGCGCATCAGCCTGTCTATATCAGCAGACACGCCCGGGATTGAACCAAGGCCGTTAATCTGGTGCAACTTTCCTTCGCGCCAGAAATACCCAACTAATGGCGAAGTCTTCTTTTAATATTCCAGCAGCCGCGTCCGGAGGCTTTCGGCGTTGTCATCGGCCCCCCGCAGGAGCTGGTCCGACCCGCATTGGTCGCAAGCACTTTCAACCTGCGTCGGGCGGGAGGTGTCGTGATACACCTCCCCGCAGTCACCGCAGGCGAAGCGCCCGGCGATCCGGTCGACAAGCTGGTCGTCATCGACGCTCATCTCGATCACGGCGGCGATCGTCTGTCCTTGCTCTTCCAGCAGATCGTGCAGAGCGTCGGCCTGAACCAACGTGCGCGGGAAGCCATCAAAGATGAAACCTGATCCGCCCGCTTGGATCTTCTCGCGGACAAGGTCGATGACAATGTCATCCGTGACAAGCTCGCCCCTATCCATGACATCAGCCAGCCGCTTGCCGGTTTCGGTCGAGGATTTGCGAGCTTCACGCAGCAAGTCGCCGGTGGAAATCTGAACCAGTCCGTGCTCCGATATAAGCTTGCGCGCTTGTGTTCCCTTACCAGCGCCCGGAGGTCCCAGCAGGATGATGTTGATCGTCATCGCGTTTCTCTCCCTTGCCCCGGTGTTCCCCGAGGCTTCTCATTTTCCTCAACTCAGCTCATTATCCTGGCGGTCGAAGCTGTCCAAAAGTGCGACCAGATCGCGGAATCGCTCGCCCTGCACCAGCACATGTTCGGTCATCGCAAGCGATGCCGCGTCCGCATCGCCGTCACGGATCGCCTGTGCGATGACGCGATGTTCCTGCAGCGACCGCGCCAGCCGGCCCCGCGCCTGCAATTGGCGGCGGCGATAGGGCTGAAGGATCGCCTGAAGACGAAGCGTTTCATCCGCAAGGAACGGGTTGTGGGCAGCGTGGTAAATCGCCTGATGGAACAACGTGTTTTCCGCATAGTAGCGGTCGCTGTCCTCGGCCTTTGCGGCGAGCTCACAAGCGTTCAGGCTTTGCGCGATGCGCGCATGATCCGCCGCATCGGCGCGGCGGCTGGCCACCCTTGCGCAGAACGCTTCCATCTCGGCCATCAATTCGAACCGGTGCATCAGGTCGGTGATGCCAAGCGTCGTCACGAAGGTGCCGCGCTTGGGCTGCACCAGCACCAGTCCCGACGCCTCCAGCGCCTGCAAAGCCTCCCGCACAGGCGTACGGGAACAGGAATATTCGGCGGCGATACGGTCGGGATCGATGCGTGCACCGGGCTGGTACACGCCGTCAACAATCGCGTTTTCAAGGGCAAGACGAATGCGATGCGCTGTCGGGGCGGCCATATCTTACCTTTTCAAGCTCAGGCAGGGTTGCATCAGAAATCAGTTGTAATGTCCATGTTCCCCGTTGTTATATACATCATAATGGCCAAAGAATACAACAATCGCAAGGAGGGACTCATGGGTAAACAACGTCTCAGCTTCCTGACAGACTTCGTAGAGGCGATTACCCGTCGCAAACGCAACGGCGAGGCCGAGGCGTTGCAGGCGTTGGCCCGCCCTGCACTGGAACGTGTGACAGTCGCATCCTCGGTTTTGATGGGCCGCATCGGCGACGCGTCGCGCGTGGCGGTGGCCGAACAGGCGCTGGCGGCCTATGCTGAGTTGGACGAGGCCGATCGCAAGCACTTCTTCGAGCTGCTGCGCGACGCCTACGGCGTCGATCCCGCCGCGATCCGCACCGCCTATGCCGCATGGGATGCGAACCCTGATGCCGCGCAGGTGGCTGACCTGTTCCGCGTGGTGGAACCCGCGCGCCAGGCCCTTCTGCGACGGCTGAACCTCGCCCCCGGTGCCACGCGCAAGCTTGTCCAGATGCGCGAGGATTTGCTGGCTGCCATCCGCAAAGACCCCCGCCTTGCCCCCATCGATCAGGATTTTGCGCATCTTCTGGCCTCGTGGTTCAATCGTGGGTTCCTGACGCTCCGGCGGATCGATTGGAGCACCTCGGCGGCGATCCTCGAAAAGATCATGGCGTATGAGAGCGTTCATCGGATGGACGGCTGGGGCGACATGAAGCGCCGCCTTTCCGAAAACGACCGCCGCCTGTATGCCTTCTTCCACCCCGCCACGGGCGACGAACCGCTGATCTTCGTCGAGGTCGCCTTGGTGCGCGGCATGCCCGAGGCCATCGCTCCGATTCTGACCGAGCCGGAACGGCGCGAGCCGGTGCTGGCCGACACGGCCGTGTTCTATTCGATCAACAACAGCCTGCCAGGTCTGAAGGGCGTATCCTTCGGGAATTTCCTCATCAAGCAGGTCGCCGCCGTTCTGTCCGCCGAACTGCCCGAGATCGACACATATGTCACCCTGTCGCCGGTGCCCGGCTTCGCCCGCTGGCTGTCGGCACAAAAAGATGCGCGTTCGGTCGCGCTGGCCAAAGCGCTGGAGTCGAACGAGTGGCTAAACGACGCGGGCGCGGTCGAACGCCTGCGCCCCGAGGTGGAGGCCGTGGCGGCCCACTACATCGTCAGGGAGCGGCACGAGAACGGTCCCGCCGATCCCGTCGCGCGGTTCCACCTTGGCAACGGTGCCAGCGCGCACCGGTTGAACTGGCCCGCCGATTTCGCGCCCTCAGCGCAGAAGAACGCGCACGGGCTGATGATCAACTACCTTTACGAGTTGGGCGAGATCGAGACCCGCCACGAGGCGTTCGTCCGCGACGGCACCGTCGCGCATGGCGACCAACTCGCTCAGGCTCTGCAACGCAAAGGAGCAAGCAATGCAAACGATACATGAGCTGTTCATCCAGACCGCCGAGGTCATGCAGGGCAAACCCCTGTTCGAGCGTCCGGGCAAACCCGCAATCAGCTTTGCCGAAACGCGCGATCTGGTGGAACGTCTGGCGGGAGCCTTGGGCGATCTGGGCGTCGCCCCCGGTGACCGCGTTGCGGTGCAGGTCGAGAAATCGCCAGAGGCCATTGCGCTGTATCTTGCCACACTTCAGGTTGGCGCGATCTATCTGCCGCTGAACACCGCCTATACAGGGGCGGAGCTGGACTACTTCATCGGCGATGCCACCCCGCGCCTTTTCGTCTGCGATCCGGCACAGTTAGGGGTCAATGCCGCCCGCGCCTCGGCCACGCTGGCGGTCGAAACGCTGGGCGCGCACGGCGACGGTTCTCTTGCGATCCGCGCGGCGGCGGCCACCCCTCGGGAGGACAGCGCCCCACGCGGCAAGGACGATCCGGCCTCGATCCTCTATACATCCGGCACTACGGGGCGGTCCAAGGGCGCGGTGCTTACGCATGGAAATCTTGCTTCCAACACGGAGGCATTGCTGAATTGCTGGCACTTCGATGCCAATGACCGGCTGATCCATGCGCTGCCGATCTTTCACATCCACGGCCTGTTCGTTGCGGTGAATATGGCAGTCGTGTCCGGCGCGACAATGGTGTTCCTTACCAAGTTCGACGCGGAGGAGATCATCGGTTTGATGAACCGAGCGACCGTTCTGATGGGGGTTCCGACCTTCTACACCCGCCTGCTGAAATCCGATAGCCTGACGCGCGATGGCACCGCGAACATGCGCCTTTTCGTCTCCGGCTCCGCCCCGCTGCTGGCCGAGGATCACCGCGCGTTTCTGGATCGGACGGGCCATGTCATCCTTGAACGCTACGGCATGACGGAAACGGGAATGATCGCGTCGAACCCCTATGAAGGTGCCCGCATACCCGGCGCTGTCGGATTGGGCCTTCCGGGCGTGTCAGTCCGCATCGCCGACCGCGAAACCGGCGCTGCGGTCCCCGAGGGCGGGATCGGCCTGATTGAGGTCAAAGGCCCGAACGTCTTCCAAGGCTACTGGAACATGCCCGAAAAGACCGCGGCGGAGTTCCGCGCCGACGGCTACTTCATCACCGGTGATCTGGGCACCATCGCGGCGGATGGCTATCTGCGTATCGTGGGCCGCGACAAGGATTTGGTGATCTCGGGCGGTTACAACGTCTACCCCAAAGAGATCGAGGAGGTCATCGACGCCCTCCCCGGTGTGCTGGAAAGCGCCGTCATCGGCCTTCCGCATCCCGACTTGGGCGAGGGCGTGACCGCCGTCATCGTCCCCGAGGCGGGTGCCGATCTGGACATTGACAGCTTGCGCGCGGCGCTCTCGGGCCAATTGGCGCGGTTCAAGCAGCCCAAGAAGCTGATCCTGACCGAAGCGTTGCCCCGCAACGTGATGGGCAAGGTCCAGAAGGCCGAACTGCGCAAGATCCATGCCCGCCTGTACCAAGAGACGCACGCATAACAAGAAGGCGCGGGCAAACCGGTTGGGAGGCCGGTCCGTGCACCAAGGGAGGAAGACATGTCTGCACAACTGGCCACGATTCTTGGCCTCGGGGCGATGTTCGTCATCGCTACCGCACTGCCTATCAACATGGGCGCGCTCGGCTTCGCCTTTGCGTTCCTGATCGGATCGATCTTTGTCGGGATGAGCGCGAACGACATCCTTGGCGGCTTTCCGGGCGATCTGTTCGTCACGCTGGTCGGCATTACTTATCTGTTCGGGATCGCGCAGAACAATGGCACCATCGACTGGCTGGTGCAGGCCTGCGTGCGGGCGGTGCGGGGTCGTATCTCGGCCATTCCGTGGGTGATGTTCGGTGTCGCGGCACTGCTGACGTCCATCGGCGCGGTTAGCCCTGCTGCCGTCGCGATCATAGCGCCCATCGCGCTGCGCTTTGCCGCTCAATACGCGATCAACCCGCTGCTGATGGGCATCATGGTGATCCACGGCGCACAGGGGGGCGGGTTTTCCCCGATCAGCATCTATGGCGGCATCACCAATCAGGTCGTGGAACGCGCAGGCCTGCCTGGGAACGAGATGTCGTTGTTCCTTGCCAGCCTGATCTTCAACCTTGCAATCGCAGCCGTCGCGTTCTTTGTCCTTGGTGGCCACCGCAGCGCGCGCGTGAACGGCAACGGCTATGCCGAAGCGTTCCGCCCCGGCGTATCGGTGGATATCCGCGGCCATGGCGGTCACGAAGCTGCCGATGCCCGCTACCGCGAGCGGGAGCTTTCCGAGGTTCAGGCCTCGGGGCGTCCGGATCTGGAGCAGACGCTGACGATGACCGGCCTTGCGCTGCTGGCGATCTTGGCGCTGGCCTTCAACCTGAATGTTGGGCTGGTCGCGATGTGCATCGCGGTAGTGCTGGCGCTGGTCTGCCCGCGCGGACAAAAGGGGGCCATCGACAAGGTGGCATGGTCCACCGTCCTGCTGATCGCAGGCGTCATCACCTATATCGGGGTGTTGCAAGAAGCAGGGGCCATCGACTACGTCGCCAATGGCGTGGCATTGCTTGCCGTGCCGCTGCTGGTGGCTTTGCTGCTGTGCTATATCGGGGGGATCGTGTCGGCTTTCGCTTCCTCCGTCGGTGTTCTGGGCGCGACAATCCCGCTTGCAGTTCCGTTCCTTCTGACGGGCGATGTCGGCACCCCCGGCATGATCGCGGCGCTGGCGGTGTCGTCAACCATTGTGGACGTCTCGCCATTCTCCACCAACGGGGCACTGGTAGTGGCCAATGCGCAGAACGTGGACAAGGACCGTTTCTTCCGCACGCTGCTGATCTACAGCGCGTTGATCGTGGCCGCAGGACCACTGCTGGCCTGGGCAGTGTTTGTCATGCCTGGTTGGATGTAGACCTATGCAAACAGGCCGACCCTGCACGGGTCGGCTTGATCGGTGCGTTCAGATTGAGGAGCGCAGATCGTGTTCACCTTCGGATAGCCCTTATATCTTTAGTTCCGCCTCGGTCAGGAAGTCACGCCCGATCTGCAGCACCGAGAGAGGCACTTTTTCTTCTTGCTGACTAAAAGCCATATTTCACAACGGACTATTTTAGGGGACTGACCGAGCCCTTGCCGTGACGACACGTGGATGCGACCCTTTCAAAGTCACAATTCATACCACGTGCTGCGGAGGGGGCGGAACGGGTCGGGCGAAACCGCGTACCGCCCGCTTGAAGTGCCTCCCATTCCTGCTGCGATGTTGATCGCGGTCAGCCCCCGTGTTTTTAGGTTCATCATGACAAACATATCGTTCAACCGCCCCGTGAACATGAGCGATTGGGACATTCCCGATGGTCGCTTCGCCTCCACATCGCCCTTGCGCATCGAGGTCGTCAACGGGGGCTACACCACCGTGTATCAAGGCGCTTTCACGTATGACCGGAACGGTCAGCCGATGGGCACCGTCACCGGCTTCGACATGACGTTCCAGGGCCAGAAGGTGGCGGCAGTGTCCGGCACCTCGCTGGATGCGGCCATGGCCATGAACCTCGCCCTTGATGGGGAGATCGAGGATCTTTACGAGGAAGCCCTGCGCGGCAACGACACCGTGAACGGTTCCACAGGCGCGGACGTGCTGACGGGCGAGGACGGTCGCGACGTCTGCGACATGCTTCTCAAATAGTTCTTCAGGTCGCGATTTACCGGTCGGATCTGCCCTTGTCCCGTTTCTGGTGTCTGCTAGGGTAAGTCGCTACGCCCCAGATATAAAGAATGATCACACCGACTACCACGAACGTCGAAAGTGGATTTATCCAGGCTTCAACGCGTGAATACTGGGACTCCAGCAAATATCCCGTGATTGTCAGAAAGCCGGTCCACAGGAACGTCCCCGCGGCGGAAAAAGCAAGAAATACCCAGAACGGCATGGAAGCAAGGCCAGCAGGCACGGAGATCAACGTGCGGATCGTCGGTAGGAGACGGCCGAACATCACCGCCGAAACCCCGTGCCTGTCGAACCATCTGCAGGCATTGTCGATATCTTCCGCGTCCATCATGAAGAAACGTCCCATGCGATCCGACAGAATCTTGAGGCGTCTGAGCCCAAAACGCACGGCAATCCAGTACCACACGGACAAACCTGCGACAGACCCGACCGTTCCCGCTATGATCGCCCCTATAAGGCTTCCGACACCCTGTGCGGCATTGAAGCCTGCAAGGGGCATGATCAGCTCCGACGGGATTGGCGGAAACACGTTCTCCGCAAACATGAGCAGCGCAATGCCAATAAGGCCCGTCGCTTCAAGAAATCCCGTGATCCAGTCGAACATCTAGCTTTTCCCGCTCCCTGATGATCGGGTTCTAGCGTATTGGTGGAAATTTGGAAGGCATGGCAATCGATCCTGCGATGTATGCTGTTCGTACACGTGGCCAACAAAGCAGCACGACCAAGCTAGGTGGAGTATTCTGCGGCTTTCAGGACGTGGACCGGGTGGATGTTACATCCGGCGATACCGGTGCAGTCTGCTCCTCCAGACAAGACGGCCGGTACATATGGTCGCATGACAATCGGCCCGCAATATTCCTGATGCAAAGGCCTGAGCGGCCATAATCCACGGGAAGCCATGGATGCTTTCCGTTGATCCCAAATACGAACGGCTGACTTCCTGAGCGATCAGAAGACATGGCCAAAAGCCGGCGAGGTGTCTCGCCGGATGCTTGGTCATAGCCGGATCAGAGGGTGATACGGAAGGTCTCGAACCCTCCCTCTGCTTGCCCGACATGTTCAAGGGCGATCCCCCGACCCTTCACATCTGCCAGATAAGCGACCGCCCCGGGGCCGGTCTGGAACAGGACTGATGTATCGGCTGTGGGCGCGAAGCCCCAGTTGCCGTCTGCCGCGGGGCTGATCGTCCCCTGGTCCTGAATATAGCGGACGATCACATCGCGGTTCGCGTCGGGGGCCTCCAGGATCGTCGTGCTTCCGTCCGCGCCCGCGAACCCGCCCCCACCCGAAGCACGGTAATTGTTGGTGGCCACCACGAATTCCTGTGCCGGATCGACCGGTTGTCCGTTCCATGTCAGCTCGACGATGCGGTGGGCATCACCATCTGTCAGGACCCCGTCCATGTCAAAGCGCGACGGGCCGGTCAGGTCGATGCGATAGCTCACCCCGTCGATCACATCGAAGTTGTAGGACCGGAAATCGGCATTCAGAAGGGGCTGGTCAGGCTTGCCCGCCTCTATCCGGTTGAAGGCACCGGCAGAGCGTTCCAGCCAGTCCTTCAACTGCGCCCCCGTGATCCGTACCGCGCAAAGCGTGTTGGGATAAAGATAAAGGTCCGACACGTTCTTGATTGCGATCGGGCCTGCCGGAACATCGGTGTAATAGTCGGGGCCGCCGCGACCGCCTGCCTTGAACGGGGCTGCGGCCGACAGGATGGGAAGCCCCTCATGCTCCGTTCCTTTGAGAAGCGGGGCGACATACCAGCTTTGCGCCAAGCTGACGACCTGAACCGAGGGATCATCGGCCACGAGCGCGAAATGGCTGTAAAGCGGCGCATCCGTCCGTCCAACTTCGGCGCGGATATAGCCCAGTGTCGCGGCATGAGCTGCCGCCGTTGCGTCAACCGCAGGGGCAAAATCCGACACGAGTGCCACAGTCTGACCGTCCGCGTCCCGTTCCGCGATCGGATGTAGCGCGGCTTCGCCTTCCTGCACCTGCCAGCGGTCACCGTTTCGTACCAGCTGCAGGTCGATCACCCCCAGATGCGAACCCCAGAACCCCGCCATGACGGCAGGGACGCCATGGATCCTGCCGGTGGCAGGATCCATCCCCTCCCCCTCGTGCTTGTCCGATGGCCAAGTGGAATGGGCATGTCCCGTCACCAGCGCATCGATCCCCGGCACACGGGCAAGATGCCAGGCCGCATTTTCCATCATCGGTTCGTAGGCAGTCGTCTCTATCCCGGAATGGCACAGGGCCACGACGATGTCAGCGCCGGCGTTCCGCATTTCCGGTATCCATGCTTCCGCTGCCTCGACGATACCGCGGACCTCGAACCGGCCTTTCAGGTGGGCGCTGTCCCATTGCATGATCTGCGGCGGCACGAAACCGATGATGCCGATCCTGACGGGATGGGCCTGACCCGCGCCATCGGTCAGCTGCCGTTCAAGGATCGCGTAAGGGCGCGCCCAGAGATCGTCAGCAAGGGGAGTATCGCCCAATGCACGGGCGAAATTCGCGCAAACGACGGGGAAGTTCGCGCCCGCGTTCACCCGTTCAAGAAACGGCACGCCGTAGTTGAATTCGTGGTTGCCCAACGTGCCCGCATCATAGCCGACGGCGTTCATGCCTGCGATGACGGGGTGGATAACTCCATCGGTCATTCCACCATGAGCTGCCCAGTCTCCCATCGGGTTGCCTTGAAGATAATCACCATTGTCCACGGTGATGCTGTTCGCAGCCTCGGCCCGCAGGCGGGTCAGAATCTTGGCGGTGCGGGCAAGTCCCAGGGTGTCGGTTCCCTTGTCGGCGTAATAATCATAAGCCTGCACGTGGCAATGCAGGTCTGTCGTCGCAAGGATCCTCAGATGGGCCTGACCCGCCGCGGCATGGGCGGTAAACGGATGGAGAAGCATGGCAGCGCCCGCAGCCCCGGTCAGGAGCAGGGCGCGGCGGCTGAGGATCGTTGACATTGCAGGTCCTGGCGGCTGGAAAGGGTGCGCCAATCCTAGCGCGAAATTTCAATGTACGGCCAGACGGTAATGGCCCTGCCGGACACGCCCGTTACCTGCGGATGACCAGAAAGAACATTTCACGTTGCAGCAATTCCGTCCGCCGAGGGGCCGCAGGTCGGTGCAAGGTGGACGAAACTGTCCCTTGCCGCTAAACGGGCGTCATCTTCGACAGGACGCAATAAGGGGGCAGATCATGCTTTGGGTCATTCGCGCACGCATGGAGCCCGCCCTCTCGATCATCGAGATGATCCCCAATGTCCATCGCAGCCCGGCTCTTGCCGCACTGCGCAAGGCGGCCCTCGATGGCAACACCTCCACGCTGCGCCTCTCGACCGAGGAGAAGGAGCTGGCGTTCTACGATGGCCATGTCGCACTGGTATCCCCGATCGGCGCACGCCTTCTGATGGCGCTTTATCGGGAAGGGCGCATAAAGCTGAAAAAGCCTGCGGTCGCAAAGCTGCCCGCGCTGGAAGCCTATATCGCCACCGAGGGGGCCTTTCGAGCGGAAGTCACCCGGCTGGAGGCGGAGGAACACATCCGGCGTCAGCGGCTGGCCCGCATCATCGAGGATCCCGCATGTGCCCGGCCGGCCGAACTCGATCCCGTCTTGATCGATAGGGTGATGACCGCGAGACTTGGTCACAATGTCTTCGGCACTTTACAGATCGGGGGGCTTGCCTGCCACCGGACGCTCGTCATGCCACCTGATACGGCGATGGCGCAGACCCGACCGGAGGGGAAGGTCCTGTGCTGGTGGGTGGATGAGGACGGTCGCCGCCACGGGGATGTGGAATGACCCAGACACCCGCCTGATCCCCCGCCCCACACGTCCGCCGACGTCGTTGGCGCTGGCGCTGGCGACAGGTGCGATCATGCCTGACAGGCCGATCGCAAAGCGGTTCATGACGTCCAAGTAGGCTGGGTCTCCGCTGCCTCGTAACGACGTTCCCCGCATTCGCTATACATCGCCTCCATCGAGCCTCACGCCGGAAGCTCACTCCCCTTGCGATCCAGAAAAGCACCGCTTTGCGATGTCGTTATCCGGTCCAGCAAGGTCAGGATGGCTTCTGCCGCCTGATCGGGCATCTGGATATGCAGGCCGGTCTTGGCGAAACCCTCGGTAAGGTTCGTCGCGACCGTGCCGGGATGAATGGCCACGCAGGCCGCTTTGGGATGGGTGCGACCCAGTTCGACTGCAGCCGTGCGGATGATTTGGTTCAGCGCGGCTTTCGACGCCCGGTATGAATACCACCCGCCAAGCCGGTTGTCGGAAATGCTGCCCAGCTTGGCCGACAGAACCGCAACGACCGCTCTTTCCCGCTTCGGGACCAGCGGCAACATGTGCTTCAGGACCAGCGCCGGACCGAGGGCATTGATCGCAAAGGACATGGCCATGTTTTCGGCCGTCAGGGCACGATATGTCCTTTCGGGTTCCATTCCTGCACGGTGAAGAAGCCCCGTTGCAACGATCACCAGCGAAGGGGCGCCGATGCCCGCCACGTGGGCCGCGGCATCGCGGATCGTTTCCTCCCGTGTCAGATCAAGGGGTGGGTGGCTGTCACGCGACAAGGCGATGACGGTCCTGAACCGACCGGATGCGTCCAGCCCCCGCACGAGGGCACTGCCTATGCCACCGGATGCGCCCACGACCACGGCCACCCCGCCTTTTGCGAAACTCTCCAGCCCCATGATGGTGATCCTGCTTTCATGCCCCTGCCGGACCTTCCGACATGGGACAAGGATGCGGCACGTGTGGCTCAAGTCCAGCCGTCATGCCGAACCCCTTCCATCCTGCTGATCTGTCAGCCGCCCTCCGCGCCGGACAGGACCGGGGAAAGCCATCTCGCCGTTCGCTAACGCGCTTGCGCAAAATCGTTCGGCAGCGGATGGCACAGCTTCTTGCAAAGATAGGTCCTCCGATCGCACAAGCTGAGTGGCAGGCCAATCCCTTTCAGCAGCGGGGGGCCAAGCCGTCCAGAAACACCTTCAGCAGCAATCCGGTCCGTGCAGGATCCACCCCCGGCCCGTAGCTGAGGCCGAGCAGAACGCGGATCAGATCCTCTGGCGTGACATCCGGGCGCACTGTGCCTGCGGCAACCGCCCGATGGTGCAGGTTCGCCACGGCGGTGCGGATCCGTCCGGACTGTTCGGAATAAAACGGGGCATTGGGGTCGATGACGGGGGCAAGGGCCGCGATCATGCCTTTCTTGGTGGCCATCATCTGCAATGCGGCGTCCATCCATAGGCCAAGTCCATCGGCGTCCAGCTGCGAGGCAAGCCGGACCAATTCCTCCACCTCCCGGACATAGACGGCCTGATAAAGCGCCTCGCGTGTAGGAAAATGGCGATAGAGCGTGCCGATGCCCAAACCTGCCTTCTTGGCAACAAGGTCAAGGGTGGCCCCGTCCACACGGAATATCTCTCTCGCAGCAGCCAGAAGCCGCTCGCGGTTGCGGGCTTGGTCGGCGCGCGGTTTCCTTGCCTTCGGCGTCTCCTCGCCCATGTCCTGTTCCAACTCCGATCCGTCTTGCAAAACGGAGGCATCCTCCGTATGAATCTCCGGGCGGATGGTTCCGCCCGGGCTTCCCCATCAGCTTATCGCCAAAGAGGGAAAGATGACACAGACCCTGAACTTCACGATCAACGGAATCGCGCGACAGGTCGTCCTCGACGATCCACGCGTGACCCTTCTCGATGTCCTGCGCGAACGCATCGGGTTGACGGGCACCAAAAAGGGCTGCGATCGCGGCCAGTGCGGGGCGTGCACCATCCTGATCGATGGAAGGCGCGTGAATTCCTGCCTCGCGCTCGCACTCAGCCATGACGGGGCGGAGGTCACGACCATCGAGGGTCTGGCCGAGGGCGACCGGCTTCATCCGGTGCAGGCGGCATTTCTGGAGTATGACGGCTTCCAGTGCGGCTTCTGCACCCCCGGCCAGATCATGTCCGCAGTTGCCCTGATCGCGGAGGCGGAAGCCGGTCTCGACCCCGAGCGTGTGCGCGAGGGGATGAGCGGAAACCTGTGCCGTTGTGCCGCCTATGCCGGCATTACGGAGGCGGTGCTTGATGCGACCCGCACGATGACGGGTCAGGAAGGATCACGGCCATGAACCTGTTCGAATATTCCCGTGCGGCATCGGTTGGGGATGCTGTGGCGGCAGGCGGCACGTTCCTTGCGGGCGGCACCAATTTGCTGGATATGATGAAGATCGGCGTGGCGACCCCGCTGCGACTGGTCGACATCACGCGCCTGCCCCTAGCCGACATCGTGCAACACGATGGCGGGTTGCGCGTGGGGGCGATGGTCCGCAACTCCGATCTCGCCCGCGACCCGACCGTTCTGGCAAAGTTCCCCGCGATTGCGGAGGCGCTTCTGTCAGGTGCTTCGGCACAGTTGCGCAACATGGCCTCCACCGGCGGCAATGTCATGCAGCAGACGCGGTGCAGCTATTATCAGGACCCGCTGTCACCTTGCAACAGGCGCGACCCGGGAACCGGGTGCAGCGCCATCGGAGGGGAGACGCGCAACCACGCCGTGCTGGGCTGGACGGAGGGCTGCATCGCCACCCATCCGTCGGATTTGTGCGTGGCTTTTGCCGCCTATGACGCGGTGGTGGAGATCACAGGCCCCCTAGGCACCCGAGAGGTCCGGATGGAAGCGTTCCATCCCCTGCCCGATGCCGATGGTGCAGGCCCTGCCCCGTTGGCGGCAGGTGAGATCATCACCCATATCCGCCTGCCCGATCCCGGCGGCATGGCCCGCAATGCGCGATATGTGAAGCTGCGCGAACGGACGTCCTTTGCATTCGCTATCGTGTCGGCGGCGGCTGCCCTGGACATCCGGAACGGGCGTATCGTGGCGGCACGTCTTGCCCTCGGGGGGGTTGCGGCCCGTCCGTGGCGCGTCCGCGCGGCGGAGGCCGCCCTTGAAGGCAAGCCACCCGGAACGGAAGCATTTGCCGCGGCCGCCGATCTGCTGACGGCTGGTGCAACACCTTCTGGCAACAACGGCGCGAAGATCACGCTTGCCCGCCGCATTGCTATCCGTGCCCTGACCCTTGCGGCACAAGGGACACCCGACCGCATTCCTGCTCTTCCCGCCTCCGTCTTCGAAGGAGATATCCATGGCTGATCTCATGAACGTCCAGGGGCATGTCCGGCTCGGTTCCAATGCCGGTCAGTCGATGACGCGACGCGACGGGATGCTCAAGGTAACGGGTCGCGCCACCTATGCCGCCGACAACCGCCCCGAAGGGCTCTTGCACGCGGTCACCGCCACGGCAGGTATCGCGCGGGGACGTGTCACGCATCTTGATGTCGAAGCGGCCGCTGCGCATCCGGGTGTCGTGAAGGTCTATACCCCCGCCAACTGCCCTCGGCTTGCGGTCAGCGCGAATGACAAGATCCACGGCTTTGCGTGGCGGACCGAGGCGCTGGAGGATGATACCGTCCGCTATGCGGGCCAGCCCATTGCGGTTGTGGTCGCCGATACGCTTGAAGCGGCTACCGAAGGTGCGAGGCTTCTCGCTCCTCGGTATGCGGAGGACACACCGCGCATGGGGCTTGACGGTGGAGTGCCTTTTTCTCCGGAAACCGTGGGCGTTGGCGGCCAGCCTTCGCTGGAGGCAGGTGATCTTCAGGCCACCCGCGCCGGCGCCCCGCGGCATCTGGAGACCGTCATCGAAACCTCGGCCCAGTACCACAACGCACTCGAACCCCACGCGATCACGGCCCATTGGATCGGCGACCGTCTGGAGATCGACACTCCGAACCAGGCGCTTGGTCTGGCAAAGCGGAGTTTTGCGACCTATCTAGGGATCGATCCGTCACGGATCCTTGTTCGCAGCCCCTTCCTTGGTGGCGGTTTCGGATCCAAGGCGATCCTTTACGGTGCGCAGCTTCTGGCAGTGCTTGCCGCCCGCGATCTGGACCGGCCCGTGAAGCTGGTCCTGCGCCGCGACCAGATGTTCGGCCCCGTGGGCCATCGCGCTGCCACGCGCCAGACATCGCGGCTGGACATGGATGCGGACGGCGGGATCGCAGCGCTGGACCATCACACGGTGGCGGCAACGTCGAGTTTCGACGATTTCATTGAAGGTGCCTCCAACGCATCGCACAGCGTTTACGCCACAAGGGCGCTGCGCACGACGCACGACGCCGTTCGGACGGATACCGGAACCCCCGGTCCGATGCGCGCGCCAGGCGAGGCCCCCGGCTCCGCCGCGCTCGAGGTCGCGGTGGACGAGGCCGCCTATGCGATGGGGCTCGATCCGCTCGCCTTCCGCCTGAAGAACTACGCTGAAACTGATCCGGCGACCGGCATGGAATTCTCCTCCAAGGCTTTACGCGAATGCTACGCGCAAGCGGCGGAGATGTTCGGTTGGTCGGGCAGACCGCTGGAACCGCGACGGATGCGCGAAGGGCGGCTTTTGAAGGGATGGGGCATGGGGACCGCTCAGTTCCCCTGTCCGATGTTCCAGGCTGCTGCCCATGCCACCCTACGCGCGGACGGGTCCGCCGTTGTAGAAACCTCCGCCGCCGACATGGGCCAAGGGGCATGGACGGCGTTGGCGCAGATCGCGGCGGATGGTCTGGGCGTGCACATCGACCGTCTGGAATTCCGCTCTGGCCATTCCGACCTTCCGGATGCGGGCGTGGCGGGCGGATCCGGACATACCGCCACTGCGGGAAATGCCCTGTTCAATGCCGGGGCGGATACGGTGCGCCAGCTATGTGATCTGGCAACGAACGATCCCGCCTCGCCGCTGTTCGGGGCCGGCAATGCGGGCGTCACCGCGCGCGGCGGTCGGCTTTACCGCAACGATGACGACACCCGAAGCGAGGCCTACGAGGATATCCTTGCCCGCGCGGGGCTGGACCTTCTGCGCGGGGAAGGCACGGGAAGCCGCGACCCGAAGGATGCCAAGGCCCATGCCATGTTCTCCCACGGGGCCGTGTTCGCGGAAGTGGTGGTCGATCCTGAACTGGGACAGGTGCGGGTCAGTCGTCTGGTAGGGTGCTTTGCCGCAGGCAGGATCATCAACCCGCGTCTGGCGCGCAGCCAGCTGCTGGGTGGCATGATCTGGGGCATCGGCTTTGCCTTGCAGGAAGAAGCCGTCCACGACGTCCGGACAGGGCGCTTCACGAATGCCGATCTTGCGGGCTATCACATCCCCGTCAATGCGGATGTCCCGATGATAGAGGCACTGACCGTGCACGAGGATGATCCCTTTGTGAATGCATTGGGCATCAAGGGTGTGGGGGAACTGGGGGTGACGGGCACTGTCGGTGCGATCGCGAATGCCGTCTGGCATGCCACAGGCATCCGGGCCCGTCGCTTTCCAATCCACCCCGAAAGCCTGATCTGATGCGATCGGGTGGGTGGGCCTGCAACATCAGGTCCGCCCCCGGATGTCGTCGCAATAATTATGTGCCGCCCTTTGGCCTGTGCGAATGGTAGCAGGCTTCATGGTCCGACAAAGACCCGTCTTCAGGCAGGTAATGACATAGGCCAGTATCAAACCCTGTGCGGGCAGCGCTAAGCATAACCTGTCGGTGCAACCTGCCGCATGCGCGTGAATGAGTTGAAGGCGGTTTCGTCATCGGCTGCACGAGCGGCGACCCCGGACAAAGGCGCGGTGCCGCAGGGGGTTGTCCACGCAGTGGTCACGCCGCATCTACGTCAGGGGAAAGAGGACGAGGGGCAGGATGCAGGAGACCGATATCCGGAACATCGCGATCGAGGAGTTCGTCTCACGCAATTTCAGCCTTTGGGGCAGCCTGAAATTGCACCGGCACGCTATCGGCTGGGATCTTCTGCGTGCACCCGCGAATGTCTCCCTTGCCCCGCTGTTCCTGCTGCAACGTCTGGCAGGCCTGACGCTGGGCGCCCTGCACCTGCACCGCGCTGCCGGCTGGGTAACGGCCCGGCCCCTGATGTTCCGCACGGCGATCGCGGAGGAACTGGACCGGCGATTGCACCGCGACCTGCTGACACCACTGGACCTTGTGCCACAATCGGCGGTGCTGGATTACGTCGCGACGCGCAATGCGACGAATGAAATCGCGGCCACTCTCGGAACCATCGGTTTCGGCGCCGCAACCTTAAAGTCACTGACGCCGGGAGTATTGTCGCTGGCCCCCACACTGGCGGCAGTGATGGCGCAGGGGGTTGCGGTGGCGGCCTTTCCCTTGGGGGGTGCCCTGGGCGCCGTCTGGTATTCCGCTTTCCCGTCCAAAATCCCGACGTCCATGATCGTGGTGACGGCACTGGGCCTGATCCTGCTGATCGCCCTGATCTCCACCTTTGCAGGGCTTGCAATGGATCCGCTGCAGCGCTTTCTGGGCCTTCACCAGCGGCGGCTGCGTCGCTTGGTCGATGCACTGGCCGCGGAGCGGGACACTCCCGGCAGCGGACGATTCAGCGCCCCGGAACACTATGTCGCGCGAAGTGGCGATCTGGCCGATGCCGCCGTGAATGCCTTGCGTTGGCTTCGCGGGTGACGTGGCAGGACGGCAAGGGGCGGGTCCTTCACGTCAACAGGACGCCGGGGAGAAGACGCTGCAGGACATCAAGCATCCGCGATCAGGGATGGACGGTCGCCTTCCCATGACCCATACCTCACAATCGACCACAAAGATCACTACCCATGGAATTGCCGTGTCATCCCCAGCCGTTCACGACCTCCTCGCCGCCTTTCCCGAAGACTCACCTTTGGGGCCGGTGGAGGGTTGGCCCGACGACCTGCGGCTGACCGTCCGAACAATGCAGGATGCGGCCAGCCAGATCGTCCTGTTCTGGGGGGAAGATTACGTCGCCCTTTATAACGATACCTATGCCCCAACCATCGGCAACAAGCATCCCGATGCCTTCGGGCGGCCCGCAAGAATTTACTGGGCAGAATTGTGGGACGACCTCAAGCCGATGCTCGACCGGGTGCGGATGGAGGGGGAGGTGGTCGTCGCACGGGATCGCGTCTTCCATATCGAACGTCACGGCCATCTGGAGGAGGTGATGTTCGACATCTCCTATTCGCCCGCCCGTGCGCTGGACGGATCGGTCGCGGGCGTGCTGTGCATCGTGAGCGAGACCACATCCGCCCGTGCCTACGAGCGCAAGCTGCGCGAAAGCGAGGAACGGTTCCGCAACATGGCGGACAGCGCTCCGGTCATGATGTGGGTCGTGGATGCCGCAGGATACTGCACCTACCTGAACACCCGCTGGTACGCCTTCACGGGACAGTCGCCGGAATTGGCTGAAGGATTCGGCTGGCTGGAGGCAACCCATCCCGAAGATCGCGAACGATCCGAGCAGATATTCCTGACGGCACTGAAGGACCGTGTGTCGTTCCGTCTGGAATACCGTCTGCGTCGTGCCGACGGCGTCTATCGATGGGCGATCGACGCGGCGGAGCCGCGCTTTGGCGATGATGGTGTCTTTCTCGGCTATATCGGGTCCGTCATGGACATCGACGATCGACACGAGATCGAGAGCGCCTTGCAGGAAAGCAGACGCGAACTGTCGGCCATCACCCATTCCGTCGACCAGATGATCTGGACAACCCGACCTGACGGTTACCATGATTTCTTCAACGACCGCTGGTATGAATTCACCGGCCTGCCCACCGGCAGCACGTTCGGGGCCGGGTGGAACGACGTCTTCCACCCCAAAGATCAGGACCGCGCTTGGGCGCTTTGGCGCTTGTCCCTTGAAACGGGCACCCCGTACGAGATCGAATACCGCCTTCGGCACCACTTAGGCGGGTATCGATGGGTTCTGGGGCGGGCAAAGGCCGTACGCGACGCTGCAGGGGGGATCGTGCGCTGGTATGGCACCTGCACCGACATCCACAGGCTGAAGACCCAGGAGTTGCAGCGCGCGGCCATCCTCGATCTTCAGGTGGCCACCCGCAATATGGACGATCCCACCGATGCGTCACATGCCGCCGCCCGCATGCTGGGGGAGTTTCTTGGCATGGACCGGGTCGGCTACGGCCTTGTGGACCAGACGCGGTGGTCGGTGTCCATCGACCGGGACTGGACATCCTCCGCGGCGGAAAGCCTCGACGGGTTCTACGACCTGCAGACCTTCGGCACTATTTTCGACGACCTCAGGGACGGAAAGGCCGTCGTCATCTCCGATGCGATGACGGATGTCCGGACAAGGGCACATGCCGACCAGCTCCGCACTATCGGTGCGATCAGCATCGCCAAGATCCCGATCCGCGAACAGGGCCGGCTTGTTGCGATCCTTTTCCTTCATTCCAGCCATCCGCGCCACTGGACGGAGCAGGAGATCGACTTCATCACAGACGTTGCCGAACGCATGCGCGAAACGGTGGAGCGTCGGCGGGCGGAACGGGAACTACGGGCTCTTGCCTCCTCGCTCGAGGAGCAGGTGATCGAAAGGACGGAGGCCCTGCGCCGTTCGGACGCCTTGCTGCGCCAAAGCCAGAAGATGGAGGCGATCGGCCAGCTGACGGGCGGCGTTGCTCATGATTTCAACAACAACCTTGCCGTTATCATCAGCGGTCTGAACCTGATCCAGCGAAAGCTGGCGCAGGGCAGGACCAGCGATCTCGACATGCTTATCGCCGGGGCCATGGAGGGGGCGCATCGGGCAGCCACGCTGACCCATCGCCTTCTGGCCTTCGCGCGGCGTCAGCCTCTGGCGCCGGAGGCAGTCAACGGCAACAGGATGATTGCCGGCATGAACGAACTTCTGTCTCGCACCCTGGGCGAGGACATCCGGGTGGAGACCGTTTTGGGTGCGGGCCTATGGAAGACCTGGGTAGACCTCAGCCAACTGGAGAACGCGGTCCTGAACCTTGCCGTCAACGCCCGTGATGCCATGCCGGACGGCGGCAGACTGACGATCGAAACAGCAAATGCCCATGTCGACGACACCTATGCGGTGGAGCATGGCATCGCACCCGGCCAGTATGTTCTGGTGGCCGTGTCCGACACCGGAACCGGAATGGCGGAAGACGTGATGCAGCGCGCCTTTGACCCCTTCTTCACGACAAAAGATGTGGGAAAAGGTACGGGTCTTGGCCTCAGCCAGGTGTTCGGTTTCGTCCGGCAGACGCAGGGGCATATAAAGATCTATTCCGAACTGGGTGTCGGTACGACGCTGAAGATCTACCTGCCGCGCTATTACGGCGACGAGGAGCACAAGACCCTTCCTGAAATGTCCGAGGATCTTCCCGAAGGTCGCGGAGAATCCATCCTTCTGGTGGAGGATGACGACAGGGTTCGCAGCTTCACCGAGACCGCGCTCCGCGATCTGGGATACAAGGTCACCACGGCATCAAGGGGTCAGCTGGCGCTTGATCTTATCCGGAGCGGTCTTCATGTCGATCTGCTGTTCACCGACATCATCATGCCGGAAATGACGGGCCGAAAGCTTGCCGATGCCGTCGCCGCCTTTCGTCCCGATCTGCCGGTGCTTTATGCCACGGGGTATACGAGCAATGCGGTCGTGCATAACGGCATACTGGATCCCGGAACCAACTTCCTGCAAAAGCCCTACATGCTGACGCAGCTGGCACAAAAGGTCCGCAGTGTGCTGGACAGCCGCCGGTCGGGATCTTCGTGACGGGGCATAAATGGATCTTGCCCTGCAACTAGCCCAGACATGCTTTTGCAATCAGGACCCGACAGGATCGTCCGGAACCTGTCTCCAGTGTGACGCCATAACAAGTTGCCTTCACTGGGCGGAAATCGCCACGGAACCAGACCAACTCCAGACCGTTTGCGTCTCATACCGCAACCGGGAGGAGCAGGTCCATGGCGAACAAACGGGAAATGGGACCGAAGCGGCCCGTAAGGGCCGTGTACATTGTTGCAGCCATCGTCGTGCTGGTTGTCATCGTCACCTTCGTGGGGATGAACATTTCCCACAAGCGGCAGATGGAACAATCCCAGCAGGAAGGCACCTCCACGGAGACGCAAGGTCAAGGGCAAAGTCAGGCTCCGGCCGGACCATGATTGGCGGAGCGTGAACTCTGAATATCTCGGGCATAATTGAAAGGCGGCAGTTATTTCGGCGTGTTTTCATATGTCCGTTGTCTTGAATTTGGCCAGAACGAAAGCGCGTAGCTGCCCCCTCGCGAGATGACCAAACCGCATATATGTGCCCATCGCAAATGGCTCTGGTTTCACCATCGTAGTCGGGGCTTGTATCGGGTCAGGAGACGATCCCCCTCACCAATCTATCTGAAGACCCTTTTCCTCAGGACGCACAAACACATATTGTTATCGCTGCGACGCGGTCTCCCGCATGCTCGACGCATGTCGCCTTCGATCCAGATCGAACGCCATAGAACATTTCATTCAAATTTGGTCAGAAGGGCATTGGATGTGCCGATTGCTCGCGCCTTCCTGCCGGTTTCAGGCATCATCCCGCGCAAGAGGCCAACTCGGAGACGAAAACTGCAAATTGATTGGCGGGAAATCCTCGAAGCTGGTTCTAAAGGTGCAGGACATGCATTATGTGAATGCCCGAAACCTAACTTGCCATCCCGCCGAACATGTTACGCCGCTCCGATATCATGAAGGTCCTTCCTGCCTTCCGGAACTGACGACCGTGACTTTGAAGGTAAGGGGGCTGCGGCTTCATCCCGACGCCAAATCTGTTGCTTATCTGTCAGTCGCAAGGACGCATTGATGACTTTTCCGAACGACCCCCCTCCGCGCCAGGCCAAGGAATGGGTGCAGGTCCTTGCGAAATATCGCGAACCGTCCACGGGTCGCAGCATTTGGGAGTTGGCGGTTACCCTCATCCCGTTCGTGGCTCTCTGGGCGTTGGCTTGGGCCTCGATGAGCTTCAGCCCCCTGCTGGCGGCTGGTATCGCATGCATCAACGCGTTGTTTCTGGTTCGCCTTTTCTGCATCCAGCATGATTGTGGACATGCATCCTTTTTCAAGAACCGGAATGTTCAGGATTGGGTCGGACGCTTTCTGGGCGTGTTGACGCTTACCCCATACGACGTGTGGAAACGCACGCATTCGCTGCACCATGCCCAGCACGGTAATCTGGATGAACGGGGCTTCGGCGATGTCACCACCCTCACGGTGGCGGAATATCACAGTCGTGGGCGGGTCGGACGGCTGCTCTACAGGCTATATCGACACCCCCTTGTCCTGTTCGTCCTGGGGCCGAGCTATCTGTTTCTCATCCAGAACCGTGTTCCTTTCGGACTGATGCGCGCAGGTCGGCGTTTCTGGGTGTCCGCGCTTGGAACGAATGCCGCGCTTGCCGTCATTCTGGCGGTCATGTTCTGGCTGGGTGGGGCGATGCCGGTTCTTCTGATCTTCCTGCCGACCACTATAATTGCCGGAACGATCGGTGTCTGGCTTTTCTACGTCCAGCATCAGTTCGAGGAAACGCATTGGGCAAAGGGTGACGACTGGCAACTGCATGAGGCGGCCCTTGCCGGATCCTCGCATTACGTCCTGCCGCAACCCCTACGCTGGCTGTCGGCCAACATCGGCATTCACCATGTGCATCACCTTTACAGCCGTATCCCCTTCTATCGCTTGCCCGAGATCCTGCATGAACATGCGGAACTGGCCTCGGCGCAGCGCCTTACGGTCATGGAAAGCCTGCGATCGGTGAACCTGCACCTGTGGGACGAAAAATTGGGCCGCCTGATGTCATTTCGTGAAGCACGACGCCTGTATGGCTCGCCAAGTCCGTCCTGAAGCACGTGGATGGCTTAGCTCGGGCGGCAATGCCACAGCCCGGGCAAACCGATGATTTTTCCATCTCACATTAGGACTGGCGGCTTCATATGCGCCTTCAGTCCGGATCTTCGACCCTCTCCCGGGTGCCGGGATGAGAACCGGGCCCGCGAGCCATCGCCCTACAGCAGCCTACGATACCGATGCACCCTCACAGATTGATGTTTTGCCTGACGTCATCGGAAAAAAGCTTACGGAGCTTGCTTACGATCTGATCAGCATGCGCTTGGGCCAGCAGGTCGGCACGTTCGATATCCCGACCTGCAATCGCATCGATCAGGTCTTCATGTTCGTTCGCGTATTCAGAGGGAAGTTGATCGTCATACGACTGGTAATAAAGGCGAAGCAGCCGGCGGCCATCGTCCAGCACGCGAATGCAAAGCGCGTGGAAATAGGCATTTCGTCCCGCTTCCGCGATCGACACATGAAATTCCCGGTTCGTCGAGATCATCCCCAACGCATCACCTTTGTGCATGGCCGCCGCGAATTCGACCTGACGGGCACGTATCCTCGCAAGATCCGCCACCCGATGATGCTGCGCTGCAAGTCGCGTCGTAAGGCGGTATGTCAAGGTGATGGCATCGAAGAAGGCATTCAGGTTTAACAGATCGATGTTGGAGATGATCGTGGTGCGATTGGACAAAGTCGTGACCAGCCCTTCGCCCGCCAACCGCACCAGCGCTTCCCGAATGGGTGTGCGTGACATGCTGAATCGTTCTGCAAGCTGCACTTCGTCGACGGCACTGCCCGGTGGCAGGCTCAGGTCCAGAATTTCGTCGCGCAGGATGTCGTAGACGACCTTGACCCCGGAACCGCGCTTGCGTTCGAAAACCTGCTCTGTCGCCATCTCTGCCGCTCCGCCATTGCTTGCCGTCCCGATGTAGCAGGAAATTTGAGTCGTGCGTGATGAAATTCGGTCAAGCTCACGAATTGACTGATTTATTTGGCCTGCAAGACAGTCCGGGTCGGGCGCGTGTATAATAATACGGCAGCGCGGCAGCACTTACTTCCCGTTCTGCTCCTTGTTCGGGTCGGCTCCTCCTTACTCCTGCCGGTGCCGCTATCAGACTGCCCGAACTCGGTGTGAACGGGTTGCCGCCGAGGCATCTTCCTTCCTGGGTCCGGTCGGGTCACCGACACGGTCTGTCCATGGGACCCGTTGTGATTTTCATCGGGTGGGGTCTTTCGCCGCATTGCTGATGGGCTTCTTCGCAATAGCTCCAATGCAGCCCGCAGGCTGGCATGATGGCTTGCACCCCCGAACAGCACCTCCGCAGTGGCGGCGATGTCGGGGGTGCGGCCGGAGTGTTCTGCAGGGGGGTGGCATATCCTTATCCTACAATGGCCGGTGATCAGTGACGCAACATTTCAGGCAGCCCTCCGAAACCGCGCCAAGCCGCGACTTCGAGATCGTGTTCGACCACTACGATCCCGAGGACGAGCGGCGCCGCGAATCCCTTCTGTCGCTGGGCAACGGCGTCATCCATTGCCGCGCCTCCGCACCCGAGGAGCGTCGTAGTGATGCGCATTACCCCGGCATATATCGGGCCGGCTGCTATGCCCGTCTGTCTGGAGATGTTGAAGGACAAGCCATATCCACCGACTCCCTGGCCAACCTGCCGAATTGGCTACACCTGTCTTTCCGGCTGGAGGGCGAGCCCGATTGGCTGTCATTCGACCGTATCGACATCGTGAGCTACCACCAGCGCCTCGACATGAAGTCTGCAACGCTGAAACGTGAAGTCGTGTTTCGGGACAGTCAGGGGCGTCTGACGGAATTCGTAGAAGAACGTTTCGTGTCGATGGCCCGTGCCCATGTCGGCGCGCTGCGGGCCCGGCTGCGGCCGCTTGACTGGTCCGGCAGGGTGGAGATACGGTCCGGGCTCGATGCAGATGTGCATAACAAATTGGCCGTGACGGAAGGCGGATACGACGCCCGGGCTTTGTGCGACGTCGCCCTGTCCGAGGATGGCAATACAGGCTGTCTTGTCGCCACGGCCCGCACGCTCCATACCGGCGTCGATATTTCCGTTGCCACCCACACCCGTATCGGACTGGATGGAACACCTGTCGAACCCGACCGTCCGGTCGAGGAGGCAGGGGGCATGATCTCACGCCTCTGGGCGGTGCATCTGGAAAAGGATGCGGTGGTGGAGATCGAGAAGGTCGGCGCGACATTCACGTCGCGTGATGCCGTCCCTGCCATGACCATGACTGCGGTGGTGACAGCGGCTCGTGCCCCCGGCTATGATACCTTGCGTCAGACTCACGTTCAGGCCTGGGCCCATCTTTGGGGTCGCTGTCGTCTGGAGATTGCGGATGAAAATCTGTCGCGTGCTGCCAACCTGCATGCGTTCCATCTTTTGCAGACGGCCTCTCCCCATGCGTCGATCCTTGATGCGGGCCTTCCGTCCCGAGGGTGGCAGGAGGCGTATCATGGACAGATCTTCTGGGATGAAACGCTTTCCCTTTCCTTCCTGAGCCTGCACCTGCCCGATGTCGTGCGCTCCATTCTTGTCCATCGCTACCGACGGCTTGATGCGGCGCGGCAGAGGGCGCTGGATTTCGGGTTGTCCGGGGCACTTTATCCATGGAGGAGCGGCACGACCGGCCACGAGGAGACGCCCGAGTTCCAGGAGAATCCGAAGTCCGGCCGTTGGCACCAGGACGATACGAGGTTCCAGTTCCATGTGGGATCGGCGATCGCGCACAATGTCTGGAGATATTTTCTGGCAACGCGCGACGTCAATTTCATGGTGGGTTACGGCATCGAGATGATGGCGGAAATTGCACGCATGTGGGCGAGCCTTGCCAAACCCCATCCCGAACGGGATGGTCGCTTCACCATTCGGGGCGTCGTCGGGCCAGATGAATTCCATACAAGCTATCCGGGTGCGGAAGCGCCGGGCCTGAACGATGATACCTATACAAACATCATGGCAGCGTGGACGATGACGTGCGCGGCTGAGGCGTTGGAACGGCTTCCCGCTTTCCACCGGACGGCCGTCATGTCGCGTCTGGGACTTGCGCAGGACGAGGTGTCGCATTGGTCGACCGTGGCCAGCGGCCTGCATCTTGCAACCGATGCGCATGGCATGGTCCTGCCCTTTGACCGCTATGACACCCTTCGCCCTTTCGATCTGGAAGCACATGAGAAAGAGCATCCGGGGGAACGGCTGGATTGGTTCGTTGAAGCGCAAGGTATGGATATCAACGCGCTGCAGGTGCAAAAGCAGGCCACGTTCGCAATGCTCGTCCATCTTCTCTCCCTTGAGGAGCTGACGGCGGTGCTTCGAAAAATGGGCCATCCGATGTCGCCCGACGATATCAGGCACATGATCGAGGTGGATCTGACCCGGACCTCGCACGATTCCAGCCTTTCTGATCTCATCTATGGCGGTGCCCTTTCGCGGCTCTCTCCACAGGCGTCGTGGGACATGTTCCGGGATGCACTTCATCCGGATGAGAAGAGCGGCCATTCGGGCACGGAAAAAGGTGTTCATCTGGGGGCGATGTCCGCGACGCTCGACATCCTGCAGCGGATCTATCTTGGCCTCCACCCCGACGTGGATGCACTGATCGTTGACCCCGCGCCGCCCCCCCATCTCGGTCGGGTTCAGGTCCATATTCTGTTCCGGTCCAATTCGATAACGGTTGATCTCGATCACGGACGGATCAACATCAGTGCGGATGCCGGAAACCATTCCGCGGTCCCGCTGAACATTCAGGGCGTCCGGCATCATCTCGAACCGGGAGGGACCTGCATGGCCGATCTGAAGACCCATACCGACTGCCGAGGAGAAACATCCTATGCCTGACATCCGCGCCCTGTTGTTCGACCTTGACGGCACGCTCACCCATACGGACCCCGTGCATCTCAGGGCTTTCCAGCATCTTCTGGCGGACGAGGGGCTGACGATCGACGAACAGGGATTTCAGGAACATGTGTCCGGTCAATCCAACGTGGAAATCGGAAAACGGCTTTTTCCCGAACGGACGCCGGATGCGCACATCCTCCTTCTTGCGCGGAAGGAGGAATTGTTTCGAACCTATGCCACAGATCTGGCCCCCATCGTGGGGGTGATCGATTTCATCGACGCGGCCCGCGCAAGCGCGATGAAGCTTGCGCTTGTCACCAACGCGCCGCGGGACAACGTGGGGCATATGCTGGCCGCGATTAGGGCGGATGACCGTTTCGACACAATCGTATATGGCGACGAGATGGCGAGACCGAAGCCGGATCCACTTCCCTATCTGACAGGATTGGACCGGCTGGGGGTGAGGGCGTCCGACTCGCTCGCCTTCGAGGATTCGGTGCCGGGAATACGGGCTGCGAAAGCTGCAGGCATCTTCACCGTAGGCGTTGCAACCACCCGGACCGAGGATGAGCTGAGGGCAGCAGGCGCAGATCTGGTCGTGGAGGATTTCGCAGATATACGCCTGCTTCCGATGCTCGGGCTGTGAACGCGCATCCATGGAGGAGCAGTTTGGATAGATCTGGGTCCTGCCTTGAGAGGTGACAAAAGCCGCTTCTCCGCATCTATCATATGTATGGGACTGTAAGCCGTTGGATTTTGCCGCATCCCGGACCAAACCACCGAGTGAACCTTTGATCATGGACCATTACGGGCACAGGGTCCCGTCCCTCGTATTCCGCCATGCGTCCCGACTTTCTTCACGCAGTCAGGGCGGTATTCCCCTACCCTTCTCTTATCCGTGGAACAGCATCCGCACATCGCTGTTGGACCATGGCATGACAAGGAGAGTCACATGGACGACAACCGTATCTGGAACTTCGAAGAAAGCCTCTGGCGCGCCTCCGAGGAACGTTACCATCAACAGGTCGATCCCGAATGCGTCATGGCGCTCAGCCATGCACCCCATCTTTTCAGCGGCCAAGACGCCATAGAGGCGGTCAGCGGCACTCCGGAATGGGACGAGGTATCGTTCGAAGACCGCACCGTATCCCGGCCTCAGGAAGGTTTGATCGTCGTGGGCTACAGGGTACGGGCTGCGAAGGGCGAAACCCGCTATGTTGCGGCCTGCACGTCAGTGTATCGCCGCCGCGCCCATGAAGACTGGACAGTCGTCCAGCATTCGCAAGTCGCTCTCAAGGCCGAGGAGCTCTGAACCTGAAGGCGGAGATCCGGCCATTATTTTTCGGGCGCATCGGGCTGATAAGCAGCCCCGGGCTGAGGCTCTGCTGACAGAAGCTTTGGCGATTCAGATGCCGCCTTGAGCGATCCGCCAAAAGCATGTCCGTCATGCGGGGGAAGCGACGCATCTTTCCCCGCATGATCGCGTTTCACAGGCCACATCACATTGCTGCAAGGGCCGCTGATTTACATGGTCCGACCTTTACTGGCCGGCGGCCTGCGCCCCGAAGACATAGCTGTCATAGGTGTATTCTGCGACGCGGAACCACTCCATTCCCTCGTCCCGGAACGATTTCCAACCGGGATAGATCTCGGCCCATTCAGGATATCGCTCCGCATATTCCGCATAGAGTTCGAATGTTGCCTTGTATGCGGCTTGCATCACGTCCGACGGCAGCGGGCGAAGTTGCGCACCCTTGCCCACCAGAGAGCGAATGGCATCCTTGTTCCGGGTGTCATAGAGGGACTGCATGTTGATGTTGGCAACCTTGCAGGCCGCATCCAGTGCCGCCTTGTATTCTTCTGGCAAGGCCTCGTGCTGCTGCTGGTTTATGAAGAAGTGGATGGTCAGTCCGCCCTCCCAGAATGCGGGATAATAATAATAAGGCGCGATCTGATAGAATCCGAGCCTCTCGTCGTCGTAAGGCCCGATCCATTCGGCTGCATCGATGGTGCCGCGTTCCAATGCGGGATAGATGTCGCCACCCGGAAGCTGCTGCGGCACGACGCCCAGACGTGACATCACCTCTCCCGCAACGCCTGCGATACGCATCTTGACGCCCGACAGATCCGCAAGACTGTTGATCTCCTTGCGGTACCACCCGCCCATCTGCGCACCCGTGCCGCCACCTGGCTTGCCGATGATGTTATAGGCGGAAAGGAACTTGTCGTAAGCCTCATTCCCGCCGCCATGATACAACCACGCATTCTGCAGGCGGGAGTTGAGGCCGAAGGGAATGGCCGACCCGATGGCAAAGGTCGGGTTCTTGCCGGTGAAGTAATACCCACAGGTATGCGCGATCTCGACCGTGTTGGATTGTACGGCGTCGATGGCCTGCGGCCCCGGAACGAGCTCACCCGCCTGGAACACCTGGATCTGGAACTTGCCGCCGGTCATGGCGCGAACCGCATCCGCCATGACGACCGCGCCGCCATAGATTGTATCAAGGTTGTTCGGAAACCCGGATGTCAGACGCCAGCGAACCTCCGGCAAGGATTGCGCAATGGCAGGACTTGCAAGGCCTGCAGTCGCAACCCCCGCGATCGCACTGCGCGACAGAAACTTTCTGCGGTCGATTGTCATGTGTTTCCTCCCAAAAACAATGTCATTGTTGTGGCGCACCGAACGAAGGCGGTGCAGGTGGCGCGAATGTGGGGGCCGATGCTGCAGGGGCACCGAAGCTGGGTGCGGATGGTGCACCATATGGGTTGCCGGCACCCGGCATCGGCACGTTCAGCCGGATGCTGGCCGGATCCACCTCCACCGCGCCGGATTTGTAATGCATGACCAGCTGCGGGAACGACAGGACCAGGATGACCATCACGAGCTGGATCGCAAGAAACGGGATTGCCCCCATGTAGATCTGGCCCGAGGTTATCGGCTGGATCGTCTGCCCCGTGACGCGGTCGCTATAGGCCCGCGTTGGTGCAACCGACCGCAGGAAGTAAAGCGAGAAGCCGAATGGCGGATGCATGAACGAGGTCTGCATGTTGATGGCCAGCATCACCCCGAACCAGACCAGATCTACCCCGAGTGCGTTGGCGACAGGTGCCAGAAGCGGAATGATGATGAAAGCCAGCTCGAAATAGTCGAGGAAGAACGCAAGGAAGAACACCAGCAGGTTGGCCACGATCAGGAACCCCAGCACCCCGCCGGGAATGGACGTCATCAGATGCTCCACCCACACATGCCCGTTCACGCCGTAGAACGTGAGCGAGAACACCCGTGCGCCCAGCAGGATGAACAACACGAACGAGGACAGGCGGGCGGTGGAATACAGGGACTGGCGCAGAAGCGTCAGCGTCAACTTGCCGTTCATCGCCGCCAGCACGAGGGCACCCACCGCCCCCATGGCACCCCCTTCGGTCGGGGTGGCGATCCCGAAAAAGATCGTGCCCAGCACGAGGAAGATCAGGATCAGTGGCGGCACCAGCGAGGTCAGAACGCGCAGCAGCAGTCGTCCGCCGCGCAAAGTCCGCGCCTCCGGCGGCAGGGCGGGCACCTTTTGCGGGCTGATGACGGACACTACGGCAATATAGGCTGCATAGGCCGCGACCAGCATCAGGCCCGGCACCAGCGCGCCCTTGTACATGTCGCCCACCGACCGGCCCAGTTGGTCGGCGAGGATGATCAGGACAAGGCTGGGCGGGATGATCTGCGCCAGCGTACCCGATGCCGCAATGGTTCCTGCCGCGATCCGCCGGTCGTAACCGTATCGCATCATGATCGGAAGGGAGATAAGGCCCATGGAGATCACTGACGCCGCGACCACCCCCGTCGTGGCCGCAAGGATGGCCCCCACGAAGATCACGGCATAGGCGATACCGCCACGCACAGGGCCGAACAACTGCCCGATCGTATCCAGAAGCGCCTCCGCCATGCCGGATCGTTCAAGGATGAGACCCATGAAGGTGAAGAAGGGGATGGCCAGCAAGGTCTCGTTCGACATCTGGCCGAAGATACGGTCGGGAATGGCCTGGAACAGATTGAGGGGTAGAAGCCCCATCTCCATCCCGATGAACCCGAAGACGAACCCGACGAACGCCAGGGCGAAGGCCACGGGATACCCGATCAGCAGCACCCCGATCAGCGAGATGAACATGATCGGGGCGAGGTTTTCCGCAAGGAATGCAAACATCTGGAACCCGTTCTAAAGTTTGGCCGCTGCGGCATCCGCCTCGAGAACCGGATCGGGAATGTCCCCGCGCAGGATCGCGACGCGCTTGATGAGTTCCGAAACCCCCTGAAGGGCAAGAAGGGTGAAACCGATCGGTATCAGCACCCATGCGGGCCATTGAAGAAGACCGCCGGTGTTGTTCGACACCTCTCCCGAGGCGAATTTTGCCAGTACGACAGGCCAGGACAGCCAGATGGTGATGAGGCAAAAGGGGAACAGGAAGAAGATCGTGCCCAGCACCTCGATCCACAGCTGGCTGCGCCGTTTCAGCGTGCTGTAGATGAGATCCACCTTCACGTGTTCGTTCGCCAGCAATGTATATCCGGCGGCCAGCAGGAAGGCCGCGGAAAATAGATACCATTGCGATTCAAGCCATGCGTTCGAACTGATCGCAAACACCTTGCGCATGACCGCGTTGATCGCGCTGATCAGGACCGCCAAGAGTATCAGCCATGACGCGGCCTTCCCTATGACGGTGTTCAATGCATCGACAAGACGTGAAAATGCCAGCAGCGCAGCCATGCAGCCTCCCCCTCCGGTTCGGTCGCCAGCGCCTCCCCGCGCCGTATACGTCCCGTCCTGACCGAAGCTTATGAAGCGGAACCCCAACCGGCAATATGATAAATCGCACGTCGGGTAAAAACGATCGCCGGGACTTGCGGTGCTTGCGATCCACGGGGGTGGCCCATATTTTATCACGGGCCGCCGCAATGCCCGGTATGGTGGCATCACGTTACCCGATGGGATAGGTCTGGGGACAATGATGAATTGCCAACGGCCACAGCCGCCACGCATCCCAGATCCGGCCAGGACCTTGCGGGCTGCATGTTCGGCACCGCCCCCCGGTCCGTTGGGCCATTCCACTGCAAGGAGCGCGAGATGTTTCTGTCTGTCTTCGATATCTTCAAGATCGGTATCGGGCCTTCCTCGTCCCATACGATCGGACCGATGGTGGCAGCCGCGCGTTTTCTGGACGATCTTCGCGGCGGTGCGGAAAAGATACCCGGTGCAGGACAACTGCACCGTCTGTCAGCCAGCCTTCACGGGTCGCTCGCCTTCACGGGAAAGGGGCATGCGACGGATCGTGCGGTGATCCTCGGTCTGTGCGGATTGCGGCCCGAAACACTGGATCCCGATCAAGCCGAAACGCTGGAGGCGGAGGTTCGCGCGACAGGCATCGTGCGGCCCGAGGGGCTGGGCGCGTTGCACTTCGATCCCGCAACGGACCTTTTGTTCGATTATGGCCCTCCGCTTGCGGGCCATGCCAACGGGCTGATCCTGAAGGCTCATGACGGGGCGGGCAACCTTTACTTCCAGCAGACTTATTACTCGATCGGGGGCGGGTTCGTGCAAACGGCGGCGGAGCTAAACGGCACAGCCAACTCGCTCCTCGACCGGAAAAAGCAGGCGAATGCGCCCCGTTTTCCCTATCCCTTCGCCACTGCGGCCGAAATGCTGGCAATGGGCCGCGCGTCGGGCAAAAGCATCGTGGAGATGAAACGTGCAAACGAGGACTTGGTAGGTCCAGAACTGGACAGACGCCTCGACACGATCTGGGAGGCGATGGACAGCTGCATCGAACGGGGACTGTCGCAGGACGGCATCCTTCCCGGCGGCCTGAAGGTCCGGCGCCGCGCCAAGGGCATTCACGAACAACTGCTGGCCGAAAGGGGGCGGAACGTGAACCAGCCGCACCAGATGAACGACTGGATGAGTGTTTACGCCATGGCCGTGAACGAGGAGAACGCGGCGGGGGGTCGGGTCGTCACCTCGCCTACCAATGGCGCAGCGGGGGTGGTGCCTGCGGTCGGTCGCTACTACCTCGACCATTGTATCGGCGCGACGCGGACGGGCATTCGCGACTACCTGTTGGTTGCGGCGGCGATCGGTGGGCTGATCAAGCACAATGCATCGATTTCCGGCGCAGAGGTAGGGTGTCAGGGTGAAGTGGGATCGGCCGCATCCATGGCTGCCGCGGGTCTTTGTGCCGTGCTGGGCGGCACAAGCACGCAGATCGAAAATGCTGCGGAGATCGCCCTGGAACATCACCTCGGGATGACCTGCGATCCTGCGGCGGGCTTGGTGCAAGTACCTTGCATCGAACGTAATGCCTTGGGGGCCATCAAGGCGGTCTCGGCGGCCAGCCTGGCCCTGCGCGGCGATGGCACACATTTCATGCCGCTGGACAACTGTATCCGCGTCATGCTGCAAACGGGCCGCGACATGAGCGTGAAGTACAAGGAAACGTCTCAGGGTGGTATCGCGGTGAACCTCCCCGAATGCTGATAGTGCCCGCGGCATGCCTTAGCACGATTGCCACCGGGTGACCGCGGCATCACGGCGTCCATGACCTGACGCCGTGATGCACGACTGCCTCAGCGCGTGCGAATGACACGGCAGAACCTTCGGCACGAATGTCCCGCAGATGCGTCCTCATGTCATTTTAATCACGCAATCGCACGATTTCCACCCAATTTGCCCCCATGCCCACCGGATAGCGGCCAATATCGGTCAGTTGGCCGCTATCCCCATTGATGGAAAAGACACCGACATGGTCCGACAGTTCGCCGCTCGCAACAAGGAAACGGCCCGCAGGATCGATAGCGATGTCACGGGGTTGCCGTTCCGTTGAATATGTTCCCGCCACCTGCAGCTCTCCTTCCTGCTCGACGGAGAGCAGCGTGATTTGGCTGGTGGTTCGTTCAGTCGCGTAGATGAATCTTCCGTTGGGCGTCACAGCGAGGTCGGCCGCCCAGATGCGCGGCACGTCGTCCTTCTCGGCACCAGGGGCAAGACCTGGCTGCAGCATCGCATCCCCCGGCACGATGGAAATCCTTTGCGCCTCTGTCATTCCTCCAGTTTCGGGATCCAGATCGAAGCGCAACACCTCGCCCGACAGCTCCGTCAGCACGTAGATTTGCGTGCCGTCGGGCGACAAGGCCATGTGACGCGGTCCCGATCCCTTTCCCGTCGAAAATGAGGAAGCAGGCGTCAGCAGATCCCCTTCCTCGATGCGATAGACGATCACCTCGTCCGTGCCGAGGGCAGTCGAATAGGCGAACCGGCCCGCATCGTCTGCAAAAACCGCGTGCGCGTTGCGCCCTGCGGGCATCAGCTGCCGGGTGCCCGCGGTGACCACCCCCCCTTCCGCCACCGGAAGAACGCCGATCTTGTTGCCGCCATAGGAGGCACCAAGAAGCATGCGCGCGTTCGCGTCGACAGAAATATATGCGAAATTCTCCGGCAATGCCGCGACCGCAGCTGTCGTCAGGGTTCCGTCCTCGGGGGCGATGGCAAAGGTGGTGACCCGGAAGGGCTGCGTCCGTACCGCCGCATACAGATGCGATCCCTGTGGGTGAAGGGCCATGGGACCAACGCCGATTCCGATCTCCACCTTCGGCATGGCCGTCAACTGGCCGGTCTCCTCGTTCATGCGGTAGCTGTCGATGACACCGTCCTTCGAAGCCGCAACGTAGACGAACGTGTCCGCCCCAGCCGCCATGGGCAGCAGCATGGCGAGGATAGCGGCAATGGCGGCGGACGGTCGGGGTCGCTGCATGGGGATGCTCCTCATCTGTTTGTGGCAGCGTATCAGGTGCTGTGCCGATGACAACGAAAGGGCGCACGGGACTGTCGGTATGCGGTTGTATGGCAGAACCGTTGCCATTATTCCCGGTCCCAGATCGTGCGTCAGGTTGTCGCATCCGGGCGATCGGCAGAAATGCGCGGCGACAGAAAATGAAGGAGATTTCAGAATGATACCTCAGCTTGGCGGTGTTCTTGCCGCAGTGCTGGGCGCGGCGATCCTGTATTTCGGGGGGCAGCTGGCCCTTGCAGGTGGCAGTGTCTTCTACGTCATCATGGCCCTTGGGCTTCTGGCATCAGGCCTTCAACTGATGCGTCGGCGCCAAAGCGGTTTGTGGATCTATGCCCTGACGCTGGCCCTGTCCTTTGTCTGGACGATCTACGAGGTCGGGTTCGACAAATGGCAATGGATCCCAAGGGGGGCCCTGATCGTCTTCCTCGGACTGCTGCTGGCACTGCCCTTCGTCGTCAACGGTCTGCGCGACGCACCGGCTCGACGCTGGGCCCCCAGCCTTAAAAACGGCCCGCTATTCCTGCGGGGCGTGATCGCGATCATCGCAATTCTGGGCCTTGTCGCATGGTTCATCGATCCGCTGCAGACGCAGGGCGAATTGGCCCGCGTGGCGGACGCATCCGATGCGGCCGTCGATCCGAGCGGCGTGCCTTATCCGGCCGACGACTGGGTCGCCTATGGCGGGACCAATCTCGGCCAGCGCTACTCCTCGCTGGGTGACATCACGAAGGAAAATGTCGGAAACCTGAAGGTGGCATGGGAACACCATACGGGCGACCTGCGCATCGCCGACGAGGATTCCGGAGAATACACCTTCGAGGCGACGCCGATCAAAGTGAACGGCCTTCTGTATTTCTGCACGCCGCACAACATCGTGCAGGCCTTGCGTCCCGAGACGGGCGAGGTCGTGTGGTCCTATGACCCGCAGATGGCACGGGATCCCCAATACCAGCACCAGACCTGCCGCGGCGTGTCCTACAACGACTCCTCCGCCTATACCGTGCCGGCGGGCGGTGATCCGGTGCAGCAGCAGGCGGCGACGGCGGCCGTCGCGGAATGCCCGCGCCGCATCATCGCTTCTTCGGTGGATGCGCGTCTTTATGCGATGAACGCCGACACCGGCGCTTTGTGCACGACCTTTGGCGACAACGGCTTCGTGGATTTGAAGACGCAGATGCCGAACCTGGAACGTGCGACTTACCAGCAGACATCGGCCCCCCTGGTCACGGCGGACCTGATCGTTCTGGGCAGCGCCATTGCCGACAACTACTACGAGAACAACCCTTCGGGCGTGATCCGTGCCTATGACGTGCGCACCGGTGCAATCGTATGGAAATTCGACGCGGGCGCACCCGACGACACCGCCCCGCTGGCACCGGGCGAGGAATATGTCGCCAACTCCGCCGTCTCTTGGACTCAATTCTCGGCCGATGAAGGGCTGGGACTCGTCTACATCCCCTTCGGCAACCGCGCGCCCGATCAGGTGGGCATCACCCGCACGGCCGAGGACGAAGATCTGGTCGATGCGCTGGCCGCTCTCGATCTGCAGACGGGCCGCCTCGTCTGGCGCTTCAAGACGGCGCTGCATGATCTGTGGGATCGCGACCTGCCTTCGCAGCCGGTTCTGATGACGCTGCCGAAAGACGGGCAGCAGATCCCGTCGATCCTCGTGCCCACCAAGATCGGCAATATCTGGGTGCTCGACCGCCGCACGGGCGAACCCGTGCTGCCGACTTCGGAAATCGCCGTTTCAACCGAAACGGACATCCCGAACGAGGTGCTTTCGCCCGTCCAGCCCATGTCGTCGCTGACCTTTGCGCCGGCTCCGCTGACCGAGGCGGACATGTGGGGCACCACGCCCTTCGACCAGATCCAGTGTCGCCTGACTTTCCGGTCCAACCGTTATGACGGCAACTCCTTTACGCCGCCCACAACCACCGGGTCGATCGTCTGGCCAGGCAATATCGGCGTGTTCAACTGGGGCTCCATCGCTGTCGATCCGGTCAATCACTGGATGATCGCGACACCGCAATACCTGCCCTATATTTACCGCCTGGTGCCCCGTCCCGAAGGTGATTTGAACAAGCGCATGTTCTCCACCGCCGGTGCGGCTGGTGAATCGCGCCCGGGCAACGAAAACCTCGGCGGCCCCTATGCGGTGCAGATCGCGCACATGCGTTCGGCCCTGGGGGTGCCCTGCAACACGCCGCCATGGGGCGTGCGGGTGGGCGTGAACCTTGCAGACGGTACGACCGCGTGGAAATACCGCAACGGCACCGTCGCAGGTCAGCAAATCGCGGGCATCAAGTTCCCGATCCCGTTCGAAATGGGGATGCTGGCCCATGGCGGCACACTGACGACTGCGGGCGGCGTGGCCTTCACGGGTGCCGCGCTGGACGACATCATCCGCGGCTACGACATGCAGACCGGCAAGACGTTGTGGAAGATGGCCCTTCCCGCAGGTGGTCAGGCAACCCCCATGACCTATCGCGGCGAGGACGGGAAACAGTACATCGTCATCGCGGCGGGGGGCCACGGCTCGCTCAAGACGACGGCGGGGGATTCCGTCATCGCCTATACGCTGGAATGATGAAAAGGGCGGTGCGGAAGTTTCCGCGCCGCCTATCCTGCACTGGCGCGCAACGCGTCCGAGAGTGCGGCAAGATGGGTGTAGAATGCCGGATCGCGCCGGCGCACCCCCCCCTTCCCGCTCAGGGTGGGGGACATGATCTCAAGGATCCTGCCGGGGCGTGGTCCCATCAGCACGATCCTGTCGCCCAACGTCAGCGCCTCGTCCACCGAATGCGTCACGACGATGAAAGCGCGGCCAGCCATCTGATCGATCAGCGCGTCCTGCATCCGTTCCCGACCCAGTGGATCCAGTGCAGCAAAAGGTTCGTCCAGCAGCAGCAGCGGCATGTCCATGGCAAGCGCACGCGCAAGGGCCAGCCTTTGCTGCATCCCGCCCGACAATTCCTCCGGCCAGGAAGCCGCCCGGTCACCGAGACCGAGACGGTCCAGAAGTTCCGCCATGCGCGCGGCCCTTTCCGTCTTTGGAAGATGCGCCAACACCAGCCCCACGTTTGCCGCGGCGCGACGCCATGGCAAAAGACGAGGCGTCTGGAAGATCATGGCACTGCCGCGTCCGGCCTTCGGCGGCAGGCCCTCCAGCCGGATCGTGCCTTGCGTGACAGGCAGCAATCCGGCGATCAGCTTCAGCAGCGTCGTCTTTCCGCATCCCGACGGGCCAAGGATGGCAAGACGTTCCCCCCGCGCCAGATCGAAATCCAGATCCTCCAGCACGGTGCGGTCCGCAAAGGAATGGCCCAGACCCCGCACCGACAGAAGCACCTCCGTCATCGGCTGACCGCATCCCCGAGGTCGGAGACGCCGATCCGTTCCAGCACCGCATCCATTGGCGCGAAGACGGCCCAGTCCTCCACCTCCACGCGGAAGGGCAGATCTTCGCCATCGGCACGCTTGAAGGTATGCTGCGTGTGGCGGGCGGAGAATATCAGCTCGTCCATCTGGACGCCGCCATTGACGGTCCAGTTGCCGCGATATGTTTCCGCCAGCGTTTCCAGCACGCCGGGCGGCACGTCGGGCCGCGCACGGATCATCGCCTCCACCCATTTCTGCGGATCCGCTGCGTAATCGCGCGCCGCGAGGGTCAGCGCCTCCAGCACCTTCTCCACGTCCCCGGAACGGCTTTGCAAGGTTTCGGCGCGGATCACATCCACCTTCGAGACAAGCGGCATGGTGTCGAAGAACGCCTTCGCATCGACAATGATGTCGAAGCGGTCATGGTCCGGCATCGCCAGAAAAGCCCCGATGGACATCGTGGTCGCATCGATCCTTCCGGCCGACAATGCCTGCGCGCGGATCTGCGGGTCACCCAGCGGGACCAGTCGCAGGGTGTCCGGATTGATACCCCGCGCTTCCAGCACGCCTGCGGAAAGGTCGTGATCCAGGCTGCGCATCCGCCCGATGCCGTAGGTTGCTCCGGGCAGCTCGGCCAGTGTCAAACCCTTGCGGGCAACGATCACATAGGGGATCGCCTTGTCGCTGGAGTGGACAGCCAGCATGTCGTCCGCCCCTTCGCGGTGAAGCGACAGCACTGAGTCGAGCGAGATATTGGCCATTTCGCCCTCTCCGGCCTGAAGGGCGGCAAGGGCGATCGGGGTCTGCGCCGTGGGCACGATCTCCACCTCCACGCCGGCGCGGTCGAAATACCCCTCGCTTTCTGTCAGATGGAGGATGGAGTTCGGTACGAGAGGCGTGTCCTGCCCCGTCACGATGATGCGGAACGGGTCGGCCATGGCGGTGGTAGCCAACAGCAGGCCAGCGCCCAGGGTAAATCCGGCAATGGGCCGCATGAGAGTTCCTTTCAGTGTGTAATGCGCCGACGGGCGGGCGGCGGTGTCAGGCGCCGCTCGATCCAGGTCAGCAGGCCAGTGGTGCTGGCCCCGATGACGGCGAATGTCAGGACGACCGCGAGGTAGGAGTCCATGCGGAAACCGTTCCCGAACGCCTGAAGCAAGGCCCCGAGGCCCGTCATGGCCGTATAGATGTCGGCAATCGCCGTCGCGACGAGGCCCATCACAGCCGCCAGCCGCAACCCTGCCATGATGGCCGGAAGGGCGGAGGGCAGATGGACATGACGGACAGTCGTCCAGAAGGACAGGCCATGGGCGCGTGCCATTTCCCGCATGTCCGGATCGACCCGCTGCACGCCAGTTTGCGTGTTGATGATGACGGGCATGACAGCAGTCAGGAAGACGATGGCCACCTTGGCTTCCCACCCCAACCCCAGCGTCAGGATGATAAGCGGTATCAGTGCCACGACCGGAGTGGCGGCAAGCGCATGCAGGTATGGCGATACCGTGCGTCCCATGAGGGGAAGCGATCCCAGCAGGAACCCGGCAGGGATCCCCACTGCAGCCGCAAGGGTCAGCCCACTTGCATACACCGACAGCGTCGCGCCAAGTGCGATCGGAAAAGTGCGCCGGGTGTCGGACAGCAGCGTGAAAAGTGCCTCCAGCGTCAGGGCAGGTCCGGCAAAGAACCCGGTCGGGAAAAGCTGCGCCAGCACCGACCACAGCCACATCCCGGCAGGCACGAGCAGCAGGCGCAGCCATATGTGTGCCGGTATCCGCCCCACCCAATCAAGATCGTCCATGGCTCGCCGCATTTCGCGCTGCACCCAGCCCGGCCGCCGTTTCTGCCCCATGCCCTTCATCCCCTCGAACCGACAGGGGGCTCATAACAGGGGCTGGTGCGGAATTTAAGGAAGGAATGCCTTCGCAATGTTGGACGCAGCCGTCGCTTCGACCTTTCGCCCGCGTGCAGCGCCCCTCGTCCCTAATGACACGGGTCCGCAGCAGGGGGTGTCACCACCTCGATACCTGTTATGGCTCCGTATCCCATGCCGCATCCACCGGACGCAGGCGGAAAGGCTCGCACTGCGACCTTCCTCGTGGCACTCGGACATGTTTGCACAATGGGCCATACGCGATATGCAGGTGTTACACGCGGCACGCCGAGAGGTCAGGATGCACGAACTCCGTCAGGTAAACGATGCAGGCACGGCGGGCGGGTTCGGTGCATCACGCGAACACCTTGTCGGTGTGGGCGCGGTGCTGATCGCCGCCATCCTGTGGGGCACCACCGGGACCGCTGCGACCTTCGCCCCCGACGTCAGCGCAGTTGCGATCGGGGCTGCCGCCATGGGTGTAGGCGGCATTTTGCAGGCGCTTCTTGCACTGCCGGGCATGATGCGGTCAAGGGCAGAGCTGGCGGCACGGTGGCGACTGCTTGTCGTCGGGGCCATCGCGGTCGCAATTTATCCTTTGGTCTTCTACGCTTCCATGCGCATGGCCGGCGTGACGATCGGCACGGTCGTTACCATCGGGTCCGCGCCTTTCTTTTCTGCGATGCTGGAACGCGCCTTCGACGGCCTGCGCCCCGGTCGACGCTGGGCCTTCGGGGCGGTGGTCGGCCTGACGGGGATGGCCCTGCTCTGTGTTGCGGGAAAGGAGGCAGGTCCACAGGCGCCGCATGTCGGGCTGGGGGTGGGGCTGGGCCTTGCGGGCGGGCTGACCTACGCGCTTTATTCATGGGCGGCACGCCGGGTGATGCGCGGTGGCATCGGTTCGACCGCCGCGATGGGGGCCATCTTCGGGTGTGGCGGCCTTTTGCTGATGCCCGTGCTTTTCGCGACAGGGGCCCCATACCTGCAGTCCTGGACCAATGCGGGGGTGGGGATCTACATGGCTGTTGTCCCGATGTTCATCGGCTACGTCTGCTTTGGCTACGGGCTGGCGCGGATCTCCGCGCGCGAGGCGACGACGATCACCCTGTTCGAACCCGTGGTCGCTGCCGTGCTTGCCGTGCTGATCGTGCGGGAACACCTGACCCTTTACGGCTGGACCGGCGTGGCGCTTGTGATTGCCTGTTTGATCTGGATCACCGGAAAGAAAGATGCATCCCGCAAATCCTAGTCGACACAAAGAATACAAGCTGTATGAATGTCACATCCCGCATGATTCCGATGCTTGCGTTTCCATGGAGAGACATATGAAAGCCGAAATCTTCTCAGGTTGCATTCCTGCCCTGATGACCCCCAGCACCCCTGATCGCAAACCCGACTTCGACCGCCTTGTCGCCAAGGGTCGTGAGCTGATAGCGGACGGAATGTCCGCGGTGGTCTACTGCGGCTCCATGGGCGACTGGCCCCTTCTGTCGGACGCAGAGCGTATGGAAGGCGTTGCACGGCTTGTGCAGGCAGGCGTACCCGTCATCGTCGGCACAGGTGCCGTCAACAGCGCGATCGCCGTGGCCCATGCGGCCCATGCGCAGGAAGTTGGGGCCAAGGGCCTGATGGTCATCCCGCGCGTCCTGTCGCGTGGCCCGTCCCCCATCGCGCAGAAGGCCCATTTCAAGGCAATCCTTTCCGCGGCACCAGATCTCCCCGCCGTGATCTACAACAGCCCCTATTACGGTTTCGCGACCAAGGCCGACCTGTTCTTCGCCCTTCGCGCCGAACATCCGAACCTTGTCGGTTTCAAGGAATTTGGAGGATTGGCCGACATGCGTTATGCGGCGGAAAACATCACCAGCCAGGACGACGACGTGTCCCTGATGATCGGCGTCGATACGGCGGTGTTCCATGGTTTCGTCAACTGCGGTGCAACAGGCGCAATCACGGGGATCGGCAACGTGCTTCCGAAGGAGGTTCTGCACCTCGTGGCCCTGTCGCAGGCAGCAGCAGGCGGGAACGCCACGGCCCGCCGTCTGGCGCTGGAACTGGAACAGGCGCTGGCCGTGCTGTCGTCGTTCGACGAAGGGCCGGATCTCGTCCTGTTCTACAAGCACATGATGGTACTTAAGGGGAATGCAGAATACGGCCTGCACTTCTACGAGACGGATGCCCTGACGGCCAGCCAACGCCGCTACGCAGAGGCGCAACTGCACTTGTTCGATGCATGGTATGCCGGTTGGGCCGCGCAGCCCGAGGTGCGCGGCCTTTCGGCCTAGACCGCGTCCAGACCGAGCGAGCGGAGCTGTTCCAGTTCAGCGCGCTCGGCCCTGCTCAGCATGATGCCTTCTGCCGTGGCTTTCGCACGGGCGACAAAGCGGCGCTGCGAAGGAAGCCGCGCGCCCTGTCCCAGAATGGCATCGAACAACCCTTCCGCCCGGTCGAATGGATTTCCGGGACGGCCTGCGGCGAACCGTTCGGGGCTGAAGGCAATCACCAGTTCGCCATGCCGCGGCGCAAGATTCATGGCCCCGACCAGGTCGCGGGCCTCCGGGCTCGTCAGATCGCCGATCATCGCACCTGCCATCAGTTCGATCATGATCGCGATTGCCGAACCCTTATGCGCGCCAAAGGGCAACATTGCCCCGTCCAGAGCCATGTCGGGATCGGTGGTGGGATGGCCATCAGGGTCCAGTGCCCAACCTTCGGGCAATGGCGTTCCGGCGCGTCGGTGCAGCTCGATCTCCCCCCGCGCAGCCACGCTTGTCGCGAAATCGAAGACGAAGGGCGGGTTGGCCTTGCGCGGCCAGCCGAAGGCGATCGGATTGGTTCCCATCAGCGCCTTCGTCCCCCCGGCAGGGGCGACGCTGGCATAGCTTGGGCACATGGCAAGGGCGGCGACCCCCAGCTCCGTAAGAACCTCCATCTCCGGCCAGAGGGCCGAAAAGTGGACGCAGTCATTGATGACCAGCGCCGCGACACCAAGCGTTTTGGCACGTTCGGCCAGCACCGGCGCACCCATTTCGAATCCCGCACAGGAAAATCCCCCCTGCGCGTCAATGCGCAGGATGCCCGATCCGTCATCTTTCAGGATAGGTTCTGCCATCGGCGCGACCTTGCGGGCCTTGACCGTGCGGAGGCATCCGGCGATGCGATAGATGCCGTGCGACTTGCAGGCATCCCGTTCCGCCGCCGTTATGACCCGGGACAGCGCCAAAGCCTGTGCCGGAAGAAGTCCGGCCTTCAGAAATATGTCCGTCACCGTCTCCGACAGCTCGTTCACGCTTATGGTCATATCGTGTCCCACCCCGTCCTCCTTCCATCATTTTCAACGTCAGTCTGTATACAAACAGTATTCTTGTTGCTTAGCAAATCGCGCAGCGCCATACTTTTTGGACGAGCAGGTCGAATCATGACCGCCATCAGGGAGTATTGAATATGAAGACCGCTTTTGTGGCCGGAATCGTCGCCGCCACCTGCCTTTCCTCCACGGTTCATGCGGATGCGCTGGACGACATCATCTCCTCCGGCACGTTGCGCTGTGCGGTCGTTCTTGATTTTCCGCCCATGGGGTCGCGTGACGCGTCCAACACGCCGATCGGTTTCGATGTCGACTATTGCAATGATCTGGCGGCAGCCCTGGGTGTGGAGGCGGAGATCGTCGAAACCCCGTTCCCCGAACGCATTCCCGCGCTGATGTCCGGCCGCGTGGACGTGGGCGTCGCCTCCACCTCCGACACGCTGGAACGCGCCAAGACCGTGGGCATGACCATCCCCTACTTCGCGTTCGAAATGGCGGTCACGGCCAATGACGAATCCGGCGTCACCTCGTTCGAGGGGATGAAGGGCAAGACTGTCGGGGCCACCGCAGGCACCTATGAAGCCATAGCGCTGGAGGAGCAGGTCAAGGAATGGGGCGAAGGCACATTCCGCCCCTACCAGACGCAGGCCGATGTATTCCTTGCGCTGAGCCAAGGCCAGATCGATGCGACCGTGTCCACTTCCACCGTGGCGCAGGCCAATGTGAAGACAGGCAATTTTCCGGGCATCGCTGTCGTGGGACCCGCACCGTTCGACACCGATTACGTGGCCCTGTTCGCCATGCGTGAAGAATACGGCCTGCTCAACTTCCTCAACCTGTTCATCAACCAGCAAGTTCGCACCGGACGTTACGCGGAACTGTATGAAAAATGGGTGGGCGGCGACGTCCCCGACCTGACCGTCGGCGGCGCCTACCGCTAAGCCGACCGTCCGCACCGGCATGCCTGACATGCCGGTGCCCCTCTTGCCGGGCATACACCCCCCATGTTCAACTATACATTCCGCTGGAATCAGGCGCTGAACGCGTTGCCGCAGATGCTGGACGGTGCACTGGTCACGCTGCAGATCGCGCTGCTGTCGATGGTGATCGGCGTGGCTATAGCGATCCTGCTGACCGCATTCCGCCTGTCGGGCAACCGCATTCTTCGCGCCTTTGCGGCAACTTGGGTGGAACTCGCCCGAAACACGCCTGCCTTGTTCCAGATCTACATGGCGCATTTCGGGCTGGGGGCCTTCGGCATCCACCTCAGCCCCTATGCCTCGCTTCTGGCGGGGATCGCGTTCAACAACGCGGGCTATCTGGCGGAAAACTTCCGGGGCGCGCTGAAGGCCATACCAGACACGCAGGCTCGCGCCGCCCGTTCGCTGGGGATGCCCGCCGCGCAGGCGTTCCGGCTGATCGTGATGCCGCAGATGTTCCGCGTGGCCTTCCTGCCCGCGACGAACCAGATGGTCTGGGCCATCCTCATGACCTCGCTCGGTGTGACCGTCGGCATGAACACCGACCTTGCGGGCATCACGCAGGAATTGAATGCACGCTCCTTCCGCACTTTCGAATTCTTCGCGCTGGCCGCGGTGATCTACTACCTGATCGCCAAGGTTGTCACGCTTGCGGCCCACGCCGTCGCGTGGCGCATGTTCCGGTACTGAGAGGTCAGGATGTTCGATACCGCCCTCACTTGGAACGACATGATCTTTCTGGCGCACGGCGCAGGAATGACCTTGATGGTCACTGCCGTGGCGGTGCTGGCAGGGACGATCATGGGCATCGTCTTCGGCGTGATCCGCTATCAGGCCGGGCCGATCTGGTCGATGCCGCTGACCTTCGTTCTGGACATCTTCCGTTCCGTGCCGCTGCTGATCCAGCTGGTTCTGGGCAATGCCTTTCAGGCCATCGCTCGCCTGGGATGGGAGCCGTTCACGACCTCCTGCGTTATCCTGTCACTCTATACCGCCGCCTATTGCACGGAAATCGTGCGGGGCGGGATCGAGGCCGTTCCATCCACCACCCGCCGCGCGGCACGCTCGCTCGGAATGACGTGGTGGCATGACATGCGGTATATCGTGGCCCCGCTTGCTACCCGCGTGTCCCTGCCCGCATGGATCGGATTGACGCTGGGGGTCCTCAAGGATTCGTCGCTCGTCCTGTGGCTGGGGCTGATCGAGCTGCTCCGCGCCTCCCAGATCCTCGTGACGCGCCTGCAGGAGCCGCTGTTCATCCTGATGATCTGCGGCGCGATCTACTTCCTGCTCAGCTTTCCCATAGCCCGGCTTGGCGGCTATCTCGAAAAACGGTGGTCCCCAAATGATTGAGATCCAGAACGTCCGCAAATCCTTCGGCCAGCTGGAGGTGCTGAAAGGCATCGACCTGACCGTCCAGAAGGGAGAGGCCGTGACTGTCATCGGCGGATCGGGGTCAGGCAAATCGACGCTGCTCACCTGCATCAACGGTTTGGAGCCGATCGATTCAGGCCGTATCCTGCTGGACGGGACGGAAGTTCATGGGAAATCCACCGACCTGAACAAGCTCCGTCGCAAGGTTGGCATCGTGTTCCAGCAGTGGAACGCTTTTCCGCATCTGACGGTGGTGGAAAACGTGATGCTCGCGCCGCGCAAGGTGCTCGGCCTGCCCAAGGCGGAAGCGGAAGCGATCGCCGTCAAGCAACTGGAGCATGTCGGCCTTGGCGACAAGCTGAAGGTCTATCCCTCGCGCCTGTCGGGCGGGCAGCAACAGCGCATGGCAATTGCCCGTGCGCTGGCGATGTCGCCCGACTACATGCTGTTCGACGAGGTGACGTCGGCCCTTGATCCACAACTGGTCGGGGAAGTTCTTGATACCCTGCGTCTGCTGGCGCATGAAGGCATGACAATGATCTGCGTCACGCACGAGATGAAGTTCGCGCGCGAAGTTTCCGATCGGGTAGCCTTCTTCCACAAGGGCGTCATGGCAGAGATCGCGCCGCCGGCGGAACTGTTCGGGGCACCGAGGACGCCAGAGTTGCAGGCCTTCCTTTCGGCCACGCACTGATCATGCCCAGTGTGATCGTGATCGGGGCGGGCGTGGTCGGGCTGTCATCCGCGCTGGCATTGCAGGCACGAGGATTGACCGTCACCGTGCTGGACCGTGAAGGCCCGGCCGCAGGGGCATCCGCGGGCAATGCAGGTGCCTTCGCGTTCACCGACATTCTGCCGCTCGCCTCGCCCGGGATGCTACGCAAGGCGCCGAAGTGGCTGATGGACCCGCTGGGGCCGCTGACTATTCCCCCCACCTATGCCCTGAAGATCGCGCCCTGGATGTACCGCTTCTGGCGGGCTTGCGCGCCCTCGCGCGTCGCGGCCTCCACCGCGGCGCAGGTGGCCCTGATGAATCTGTCGAAGGCGGAGCTGGAGCCCTTCCTGACGGCCACCGGCACAGCCCATATGCTGCTCCGGAATGGCAATCTTCAAGTCTACGAATCCCGGGCGGAGCTGGAAGCATCGCAGCCGGGCTGGGATCTGCGCGCCGCCCACGGGATCGAATTCAGCCACCTAACGGCGGATGAAATGGGGGATCTGCAGCCTGGTCTGGCCCCCCGCTTCACCCATGGAACCTTTACGCCCGGCTGGCATTCCATCGCCGATCCGAAACTGTATGTGCTGGCGCTGGCCGAACGCTACATCGCGCAAGGGGGGGTGATCGAACGGGCCGAGGTTTCGGCGCTGCGTCCGGTGGACGGCGGCGTCGATGTCCACGGTCGCCACGCCGCCCATGTCGTTCTCGCAGCCGGTGCGTATTCGCATCGGATCGCCGCCACCCTTGGTGACAAGATCCCGCTGGAGACGGAGCGGGGATACAATACCACCCTGCCGCCCGATGCTTTCGATCTGCGAACGCAGGTGACGTTTGGCGGGCACGGGTTCGTGATCACCGCCCTGTCCACCGGAATTCGTGTCGGTGGTGCGGTGGAACTGGGTGGCTTGTCCCTTCCCCCGAACTACCGGCGCGCACAGGCAATGCTTCATAAAGCCGCCGCTTTCCTGCCCGGGTTGAAAACGGAAGGCGGGTCACAATGGATGGGCTTCAGGCCGTCACTTCCCGACAGTCTTCCCGCGATCGGGCGGTCCCGCGCCACGCCGCATGTGATCCATGCCTTCGGACATGGCCATCTGGGCCTGACGCAATCGGCAGGCACTGCTCGCCTTGTCGCTGATCTGGTGACGGATGCGGCCCCTGCCATCGACCTCTCCCCCTTTTCCCCCCAAAGGTTCTGACATGACTTCGCACACGTTTTCCTGCATCGACGGGCATACATGCGGTAACCCCGTCCGCCTTGTATCTGGCGGCGGTCCTCGGCTTGAAGGCGCGAACATGCTGGAAAAGCGGGCCCACTTTCTGCGGGACTTCGACTGGATTCGGACCGGCCTGATGTATGAACCGCGCGGACACGACATGATGTCCGGCTCCATCCTCTATCCGCCGACGCGCCCCGATTGTGACGTGGCTGTGCTGTTCATCGAAACCTCCGGGTGCCTGCCGATGTGCGGACATGGCACCATAGGCACCATCACAATGGCGATCGAAAACGGGCTGATCACCCCGCGCAGTCCTGGAAAACTGTCCGTCGATACGCCAGCGGGAAAGGTCGACATCACCTATTGTCAGGAGGGCCGTTTTGTCGAGGAAGTCCGCCTGACAAACGTGCCTGGCTTCCTGCACGCCGAAGGTCTGACGGCCGAGGTCGAGGGGCTGGGCGAGGTCGTTGTCGACGTGGCTTATGGAGGCAACTTTTACGCCATCGTGGAGCCGCAGGTGGTATTCCGCGACATGGCCGATCACACGGCGGGCGAGTTGGTGGGCTGGTCGCCGAAATTGCGGGCCGCTTTGAACGCGAAATACGATTTCGTCCACCCTGAACATCCCGAGATCCGGGGTCTGTCGCACATCCTTTGGACGGGGGCCCCCACAGTGGACGGTGCCCATGCCCGCAATGCGGTGTTCTACGGCGAAAAGGCCATTGACCGTTCACCCTGTGGCACAGGAACCTCGGCCCGCATGGCGCAACTGGCAGCCAAGGGCAAGCTGAAGGCGGGCGATGAATTCGTACACGAATCCATCATAGGAAGCCTGTTCAAAGGCCGGGTGGAAGCGGAAACGACCGTGGCGGGCAAACCTGCGATCATCCCTTCCATCGCAGGATGGGCGCGGATGACGGGCTACAACACCATCTTCATCGACGACCGCGATCCCTTCGCGCATGGTTTCGTCGTCAAATGACGGCTCGCATCATCGTCTCCGGCCAGGCACAGGGGCCAGTGATCGTCGCGACCGAGGGGTTGAGCTTCTGGGGCGGGGTCGATCCGGCAACGGGGTCGGTGATCGATGCGCATCATCCGCTGGCAGGTCGCTGTCTGACGGGGTCGATCCTTCTGATGCCCACCAGCCGCGGCTCCTGTTCCGGCAGCGGGGTTCTGCTGGATCTCGCGCTAAGCGGACGGTGTCCCGCCGCGCTCGTCTTTTGCGGGGCAGAGGATGTCCTGACTTTGGGTGCCCTGATCGCGGGTCGTATGTTTGACCGCACGCTACCCGTCCTGCGGCTGGAGGATGCGGACTACAAGGCCTTGGAGGCCGCCGACCACGCCACGATAACGGACACCCATCTGCTGGCGGACGGTCTTTCCATCCCGCTTTCCCCCCTGCCGATCAACGCGCTGAAGCTGACAAACGCGGACCGTGCCATGCTTCTGGGTCCGCCGCCGTTACGGCTGTCGATGGAAGTCATCTGCGCCATGGCCGTCCAGCAGAATGCCGGTGCGCTGGTAGACGTGACGCAGGCACATATCGACGGCTGCATCTATGCCAGCCCCGCCAATCTGCGCTTTGCCGAACTCATGGCCGATCTCGGGGCGCGGGTCCGTGTGCCCACCACGACGAACGCGATTTCCGTCGATCGGAAAAACTGGCGGAAACAGGGCGTGCCGTCCGCCTTTGGTGAACCCGCAAGCCGGCTTGCCGATGCCTATGTCCGCATGGGTGCGCAACCAAGCTTCACCTGCGCGCCCTATCTGCTGAAGACGGCGCCGAAACGGGGGGAGGTGATCGCGTGGGCCGAGTCCAACGCCGTCGTTTATGCCAATTCCGTATTGGGTGCCCGCACGGTGAAGCATCCTGATTTTCTGGATCTGATGATCGCGCTGACGGGACGTGCGCCGTTGTCGGGCGTCTATCTTGATGCGGAACGGGTGGCGCGGCGGGACATCATCGTGGAGGTGCCGGAGGGGCATGATGACGCCCTGTGGCCGCTTTTGGGATATGTCGCAGGCCTGCGGGCACCGGATTGTATTCCACGCCTGACGGGCATCGGAACCTTGCCCGACACCGACGCATTAAAGGCGCTTTGCGCGGCGTTCGGCACGACATCCGCCGCCCCCATGCTGCATATCGCCCGCATGACGCCCGAGGCGGATCGGATCCACCCCGATGCCGACACCGCCACCATTGCTCGGGAAGATCTGGCCGCCGCGTGGCGGAAACTGAATGGCGGCGTTATCCAAGTGGACCTCGTGGCATTCGGCAGCCCCCATTTCTCCCTTTCCGAATGCCGCGCACTCGCAGAGATCGCCGGCAGCAGACAGGCGCGAATTCCTGTCATGATCACATGCGGGCAGGATACGATGGTAGCGGCACAGGCAGAAGGGACGATGGCCCGACTGGAGGAGTTCGGCGCACGGATCATTTCCGATTTGTGCTGGTGCTCCATTTCCGAGCCTGTATTTCCGCCGGGAGCGCGAACCCTGATGACCAATTCCGGGAAATACGCCCATTACGCCCCCGGCCTTTCGGGTCGTGCCGTGCGTTTCGGCAGCATGGCGGATTGCGTGACGGCGGCGGTTTCCGGCCATGCTCCAGACCATCCCCCAGACTGGCTTCGATAAGGATCGACGATGCGCAGCAGCAAGACCATCCACGTCATTTCCGCCCATGCCGAAGGCGAAGTCGGCGATGTCATCGTAGGCGGCGTATCCCCTCCCCCCGGCGATACATTGTGGGACCAAAGCCGATGGATCGCCCGCGACGGGACGTTGCGAAACTTTGTGCTGAACGAACCGCGGGGCGGGGTGTTCCGCCATGTGAATTTGCTGGTTCCGCCGAAGAATCCCGCTGCCCACGCCGCCTTCATCATCATGGAGCCGGAGGATACGCCGCCAATGTCGGGGTCGAATTCCATCTGCGTGGCGACCGTGCTGCTGGACAGTGGCATCTTGCCAATGACCGAGCCTCTAACAGAAATTGTGTTGGAGGCCCCCGGCGGTCTTGTTCATGTCCGTGCCGAATGCCGGAACGGCAAGGCGCAGCGCATTTTCGTGCAGAACCTGCCAAGCTTTGCCGCGACCCTTTATACGCCCCTGGAGGTTGAAGGTCTGGGCACGCTGACCGTCGATACCGCTTACGGCGGTGACAGCTTCGTCATCGTGGATGCGGCAGAGGCAGGGGTCGCGCTTCACGCGGAAAATGCCCATGACATCGCCAGATTGGGCGTGCGGATCACCAATGCCGCGAACGCTGCCCTTGGATTTCACCACCCTGACAACCCGGACTGGACGCACATCTCCTTCTGCCTTTTCGCGGGAGAGGTGGAGAGAGCGGAGACAGGTCTGCGCACCAAGGCGGCCGTGGCGATTCAGCCCGGTAAGGTTGATCGCTCGCCTACAGGAACTGCCCTATGCGCAAGGATGGCCGTGCTTCACGCCCGTGGCCAGATGCAGATGGGGGAAACGCTGACGGCGGAGTCGATCATCGGCTCTACCTTTACAGGGCGCATTCTGGAGGAAACCAAGGTCGGCGGGCAGCCGGCGATCCTGCCCGAGATATCCGGACGCGCCTGGATCACCGGAACCCACCAGCACATGCTGGATCCCGATGATCCCTGGCCCGAAGGCTATCGCCTGTCGGACACCTGGGGCGCAAGATAAGCGGCCGCTATCCCGCCAGCAGGGCCGCATTTCCACCCGCTGCCGTGACGTCGATGCACAGATGTCGTTCGTGCAGGACATGGGCCGCATCGGGCATACCTCCGATCAGCGGCACGATCGGGCCTTCGCGCTGCGCAAGCGATCGGGCGATGGCGCGACCATCGCCCCAGAAGATCACCCCGCTCAGATTTGGAAGGTTGACAAGCTCCGACACGGGAACCTCGCCCTGTGCCACGACAGCGATACCGCCAAGTGCACGAACCTGCGCGGCCTGCCGCGTAGCCGTATCATTACCCGGTCCAAGGCACAGGATCGGGCCACGGGGACGAACGCTCCACCAGTTCGCTTCTCCTGTGGGGCCGGGCATTGCACGACGATCCGCAAGACCTGCGGGAAACTGCGACATCAGGGCATGACGAAGGGCCTGGATGTCAGCCCTGTCATCCCACGTCCCCGCGTCCTGCGCGTCCGGCTTGGTCAGGCGTGCCACATAAAGGGGTCCGCCCGCCTTGGGACCCGTGCCGGACAGGCCTTCGCCCCCGAAGGGCTGGCTGCCGACGACCGCCCCGATCTGGTTGCGGTTCACATATGCATTGCCTGCATGGATCGCCCCGGCAATGGTCCCGATCCGCTTTTCGATGCGCGTGTGCAGACCGAAGGTCAGACCATAGCCCGTGCCGTTGATCGCATCGACCACCCGGTCCAGATCCTGCGCCCTGAAGGTGGCCACGTGCAGGACGGGGCCGAACACTTCCCTCGTCACGTCGGCGATGCCGTTCACGCGCACAAGGGCTGGCGCAATGAAGCTGCCATTCACGGGTGTGGCAAGGCGATGTATCACATCTGCCGTTGCAAGATAGGCGTCGATGTCCGCCTTCGCCTGAAGGTCGATCACCGGACCCACATCGGTCGCAAGATGCCACGGGTCGCCCACGGTCAACTCGTCCATCGCGCCACGGATCATTCCGATCACGTGCGGGGCAATATCCTCCTGCACGTAAAGGCAGCGCAGGGCGGAGCATCGTTGGCCGGCAGATCGGAACGCTGCCATCACCACATCGCGCACCGCCTGTTCGGGAAGGGCGGTGGAATCAACGATCATGGCGTTCAGGCCTCCGGTCTCCGCGATCAACGGGGCTGCGGGGTGCAGATGGTCGGCCATGGCGGTGCGGATGGCCCGCGCGGTATCGGTCGATCCGGTGAACACCACGCCGGAAATGCGCGGGTCGGAGGTCAGGGCGGCGCCCACTGTCGCCCCCTGTCCCGGCAGAAGCTGCAGGGCATGGCGCGGCACCCCGGCCAGATGCAGCAGCCGCACCGCGATTGCAGCAACGAGCGGAGTCTGTTCCGCCGGTTTTGCCAGCACCCCGTTCCCCGCAGCAAGCGCTGCCGCGACCTGCCCGGTGAAGATGGCAAGGGGGAAGTTCCAAGGTGAGATGGCGGACACGACCCCCAGTGGCTCACCCATGCATTGGCCGGCGTAATAGCGCAGGAAATCCACCGCCTCGCGCAGTTCTCCCACGGCGTCGGACAAGGTCTTTCCCGCCTCGCGCGAAAGCGCCGCGAAGATCGGGCCAGACGTCTCTTCGTAAAGATCGGCAGCACGGCGGAGGATTGCGGCCCGCTCCGTCGCCGATGCGTTCCAGGGGGCGGCATCGGCAATGGCCTGCGCGACAGTGCCCGCGTCCGCCTCAATCACATTCGCCACGATTTCCTGCGTTGCCGGATTGCGGACGGAAAGCGTCACGCCCTGTCCTTTCGTGACAGTCAGCGGCCCCGCATCAGGCACCGTGACATCACGCGCGGCCTCGATACGGCGCAGGACGGTCAGGTCGGTCAGATCGAACCCTGTCGAATTGACGCGATCCCCGAAAATGTCTTTCGGTGCCGTCAGGCCCCGTGGCACGCGCAGTTCGACCGTGGCCGGATCCCGCGCGATCATCTGCGGCGTCACGCCTTCATCTACGATCTGATGCACAAAAGAGGAGTTTGCGCCGTTTTCCAGCAGCCGCCGCACCAGATAGGCAAGCAGGTCGCGATGTGCCCCCACGGGGGCATAGATGCGGCAGCGTCCCCGCGTTTCGGCCATCACCAGATCATGCAGCCGCTCGCCCATGCCGTGCAGGCGCTGAAATTCGAACGGGCGGTCCTGTGCCATCTCCAGCACGGCCGCGACCGTATGGGCATTGTGGGTCGCGAATTGAGGATAGATGCGGTCGGAATATGAGAACAGCTTGCCTGTCAGGGAAATGTAGCTGACATCCGTTGCGGCCTTTGAGGTGAAAAGCGGAAAGTCCGAATGCCCCTCTACCTGGGCGCGTTTGATCTCCGTATCCCAATAGGCGCCCTTGACGAGACGCACCATGATGCGGCGGTCCAGCCGCGTGGCCAGTGCGTGCAGCCAGTCGATGACCGATCCCGCCCGCTTTCCATAAGCCTGAACCACAACGCCGAAGCCATCCCAGCCCGCAAGTGAAGGATCGGCCAGCACCGCCTCGATCACCTGAAGGGACAGCTCCAGCCGGTCCTGCTCCTCCGCGTCGATGTTCAGGCCGATGCCCGCTGCCGCCGCCTGCCGGGCAAGTGCCGTCACGACCGGCACCAGTTCGGCCATGACGCGGGCGTTCTGTGCCACCTCGTATCGTGGATGCAATGCGGACAGCTTGATGGAAATGCCGGGGCTGGTTTCCACCGACCCCGTGCCGCGTGTGGCAATCGCGGTGATCGCCTCGTCGTAGGCGCGGGCATATCGGGCAGCGTCATCCGCCGTCATGGCGGCCTCGCCCAGCATGTCGTAGCTATAGGTGAACCCGTCCGCCTCGCGCCGTTTCGCGCGGATCAAGGCGCGGTTGATCGTTTCCCCCAAGACGAATTGGCGGCCCATTTCCTTCATCGCCTGCACCGCACCGCGACGTGTGATGGCGGCGACCGGTGTTCCCACGGTGCCCTTGGCCAGCATCAGCGCGCGTGTGGCCGCGCGAACCAGCCCAGTGCCACGACCCGCATGGGCGCGCCAGTTTCCCTGCCCTATCTTGTCGGCGATCAGGGCGTCGGCAGTCGATGCATCCGGCACGCGCAGCAGCGCCTCCGCCAGTGTCATGAGCGCGACACCTTCGGGCGTCCCAAGTCCATACTCGGCCAGAAACGCCTCCATCAGCGTCGGTTTGGATCCCTTGCGGATACCCGTTACAAGATCCGCCGCCCGGTCGGAGATACGGGACCGCATGTCGGCATCGGGCAAATTCGATCTCAATTCCGCAAGGATCTGATCTTCGTCGGCAAATTTGGATATGGCGAGCATGGAGAACTCCTTCTTGCCGAAGATGTAGTCGAAGGAGTATAGTCGAAGTGACCAAAGGGACGGCAATTGGTGTACCTTTTGGCCAAACTAGCGGGCAATGGTAGTGAACGGTGCTGGACCTCGACGTCATTGACAGGAAGATTCTTTCCGCGTTGCAGCGGGATGGCCGGATCACCATGACGGATCTTGCCCGTCAGGTGGGTTTATCCAAGACCCCGGTGGCCGCCCGCGTTCGCGCCCTGGAGGCCGCCGGCGTCATTGCAGGATACCGTGCGATCCTGTCCCCCATCAAGCTGGGGCTTACCCACATCACCTATGTGGAAGTACGGATGACCGACACACGGGAAAAGGCACTGGCACAGTTCAACGCGGCCGTCCGCCGCATCGACGAGGTGGAGGAGTGCTACATGATCGCGGGGGGGTTCGACTATCTCCTCAAGGTCCGCTCCACCGACATGCGACATTACCGCGCCGTCATGAGCGAGAAGCTGTCCACCCTGCCCCATGTGGCCTCCACCTCCAGCTACGTGTCGATGGAGGCCGTGGTGGAACAGTCGGAGATCACGATCCTGCGGACAGTCTCGGGATCTTCGCTGCCATAGTAGCGTGAGATGATGTCGTCTGCCGCAGCGGACCCCGCGCGTCCGAACAAGGTCGCGGAGGACCGCAGTTTCAGCGCGTCCACATGGCCCAGTACGTCCTGCGCATCGTCATTCATCAGCATGGCACGGAACGCCTCCTCTATCCGGGTTCCAAGGACGGGGTCGGCGAGATAGGCCCGCGCCTCCGCCAGATCGGCAATTCCGTAGAATTGCGCCATCTCGGACCGGCCGAGCCCCCGAAGCTGGGGAAAGACGAACCACATCCAATGCGTCTGCTTCCGTCCAGCCCGCAATTCCTTCACGGGTGAAGGCCAAATTCTATCCTGCGCGTCGATGAATCGCCGAAGTGTCATGTTCGTCCCTCCCGCCGTGGTATCTAGCGGGAGGGGCAGATCTTACCAGGAGGTCAGAACGTTGCCTTCATACTTCTCTTCGATGAAGGCCTTTACCTCGGGGCTGTGATACGCCTCCACCAGATCCTTGACCCAAGGCTGATCCTTGTCTTCGGTGCGGACCGTAATGATGTTCACGTAAGGGCCTTCAGCACTTTCGCTGGCAAAGGAATCCGTTTGCGGGTCCAGCCCGGAGGCCACCGCATAGTTCGTGTTGATCAGCGCCGCGTCAAGATCGGCCAGGGAACGCGGAAGTTGTGCGGCATCCAGTTCCTGGAATTTCAGGTTCTTGGGGTTATCCGTGATGTCCAGAACCGTCGGCGTCAGGCCGACAGCCGGGTCGACCTTGATGACGTCCAGCTGTTGCAGCACCAGAAGGGCGCGGCCGCCGTTGGTCGGATCGTTCGGGATACCGACGGTCGCCCCCTTCTCCAACGCATCAAGCGACGTGATCTTGTCGGAATAAAGACCCATTGGCGTCGTGATGGTGGTACCGACGCTGACCAGATCAAAACCGCGATCCTTGATCTGATTGTCCAGATAAGGCTGGTGCTGGAACGAATTCGCTTCGATCTCACCGTCCGCCAGCGCCTGGTTCGGCACCACGTAATCGGAAAATTCCACGACTTTGATGTTCAGGCCCTTGGGGGCCGCGACCTTCGCAACTTCCTCCATGATCTCGCCGTGCTGACCGGGCGTGACACCGACTGTAATGTCTTCGGCGAATGCCGCACTTGCCATCAGGCCGAATGCAAGGGTGATCGGGAACAGACGCATTGAAACTTCCTCCGGGGGTTTGAAATCATTGACCGCGGTTGCGGGGGGCGCGGCGGTCGACGCGGCGGGCCAGCCATTCGCCAAGGGACTGGACCAGTTGCACCAGCACAACGAGGATGACGACGACAGCCAGCATCACCTCGGGCATGAAGCGCTGGTATCCGTAGCGGATGCCAAGATCCCCAAGCCCTTCTCCGCCGACCGCACCTACCATGGCGGAATAGCCGATCAGACTGACCAGAGCGAGCGTCATCCCTAACATGATTGCGGGCAGCGCTTCAGGCACAAGCACCTTGCGGATGATCTGCAAGGGTGTCGCGCCCATCGCGCGGGCCGCCTCTATCAGGCCGGCATCGACCTCTCGCACAGCATTTTCCACAAGGCGCGCGATGAAGGGGATGGCCGCAAGCGTCAGCGGAACGATTGCGGCCGACGTGCCGATGGATGTGCCTGCGATCATGCGCGTGAAGGGGATGATCGCCACGACCAGGATGATGAACGGGACCGAGCGGGTCGCGTTGACCACAAGCCCCAGCACCTTGTTCACGATGGGAGAGGCAAGCAGTTCCCCGCGCTGCGACGTGGCAAGATAGACTCCGAGCGGCAGGCCGAACACCGCCCCCAGCAGGCCGGAGACCGCGACCATGTAAAGGGTCTGAAGCGTGGCATCGATCAGCAGGTTGATCAGGTTAGCGGACATGGCCCAGAACCTCCGTCAGCAAGTCGTGATGTTCCAGATAGGCGCGGGCTTCCGCTGCACGTTCAACCGGCAGGGACACGAGCAGGTTGCCGAAGGGGCGTGCCCCGATCTCCTCCACCGCGCCGGCAAGGATGTTGACCGGAATACCGAGTTCGGAGGTGAGCCTCGCCAGCATCGGGTCCGTGGCGTGACTGCCCGCAAATGTGATGCGGATTACTTCTTGCGTGGCCCCTTCCGGCGACGACATCAACCGGCTCGTGACAAAGGCGGGCAACGTGACGCCCGTCACGCCTGACAGGAAGCTGCGGGTCGTCGAATGTTGCGGGCGCGCGAAGATGTCGTAGGTTTCCCCCGCCTCCACGATGCGGCCATCCTCGATCACGGCGACATGGCTTGCGATGTCACGCACCACCGCCATCTCGTGCGTGATCAGAAGGATGGTCAAGCCAAGGTCGCGGTTGATGTCGGCCAGAAGGCAAAGGACAGTCCGGGTGGTTTCGGGGTCAAGCGCTGATGTCGCCTCGTCGGACAGCAACACCTTGGGCTGGGTGGCAAGGGCGCGAGCGATGCCGACGCGCTGCTTCTGACCGCCCGACAATTCCGCCGGATAACGCTCCGAATGGGAGGACAGGCCGACACGTGCGATCAGGTCGGTCACGCGTCGACGGATTTCGTCCCGGGGAGTTCCGGCAATCTCCAGCGGGAGGGCGATATTGCCGAACACGCTGCGCGACGACAACAGGTTGAAATGCTGGAAGATCATTCCGACATCCCGCCGTATACGACGCAGATCCCCGCCGCGGGCACGCCCCACATCCTGACCTGCGACCATCACAGTGCCGGAGGTGGGGCGTTCCAAACCATTGACCATGCGCAAAAGCGTGGACTTCCCGGCACCCGACCTGCCGATGATCCCGGTGATGCTACCCGGATCGACTGTCAGGGATACCCCTTCCAGCGCAGTGACCATGCCGCCGCGTTTGGGAAAGGCCTTTCCCACCCCATCAAAGGTGATTGCCGCACCCGATGCCGTCATTCCAGATCTCCTGCTTCGCGTCGGAGGGTCCGATAAACAGTATACGCCAGTCCCGCGCAAGGGGAGGATTTTCCTGTTTTTGCAAGCTTGAGAGAGATGAAATCAGAGCCCGGATGCGGCATTTCCGCATGACCGGACATTCAAAGATCGAGGTTCCGAAAAAGGTATCGGGATGTGAAGAGCGATCGTGCAAAACGCGCATGATGGCCAAGTGCACATTGGGCGCCCCGGATGGTGGTGGTCACAGGGAACTGGCCAATTGATCTGACATGGCCGTCGTGGGCAATCCCAAATTCCGCTCGCAGAACATGCCGCAAGCTCTTGCAGCCGTGTGCCCTGCCTTATCAGACGGGGTGGGCAGGTTCGATACGGACCGGCGCGCTCTTGTAAGCGGGCGTCTTTGACGCCTGATCGTGCAGACCAAGGGGCACCAGCACGTTCGTCTCCGGGTAATAAGCGCAGACGCATCCGTTGGGCAGATCATATGGAACGATGCGCATGCCCTCCAGACGACGCGGGATTCCGTCTTCATGGGCAGAAACCAACGTCACTTCCTGCCCTTCGTGAAGGCCAGCCGTTCTGATCTCCGACGGGGACATCATTACGATCATCCGGTCCGTCTCCAGACCGCGGAGCCTGTCCCTGTATCCGTAGATCGTCGTGTTGAACTGGTCGTTGGAACGGAGTGTGACAAGTGTGTATGTGCCGCCTGCCGGCATCCGCTCGAGCGCGGTGGAACTGGCAGGAAGGGTAAATTCCGCCTTGCCACTTTCCGTCTTCCAGTCCCTTTCGCGAGCGGAGTTGCCCCGATAGAAGCCCCCCGCCTGAAACATCCTCTGGTTGAATTGATGGAACTGGTCAGGATAGGTTTCAGCGATCAGATCCCTCACCAACCCGTAATCCCCTACCCATTCATCCCAGCGGACATTCGGATTGGGATCCAGCGTGGCCTTTGCCAGCCCTGCCACGATTGCAGGCTCCGATAGAAGTGTTTTCGCGGCGGGCGTCCGACGGCCGATGGATCCGTGAATATGGCTCAGGCTGTCCTCCATCGACACGGCTTGCGGACCCGAGGCCTGAACGTCCTTCTCCCCCCGGACAAGACAGGGAAGCAGCCAGGTGTTCTGCCCGACCAGGATATGCGAACGGTTCAGACGGGTGGCGATCTGGACGTTCAGATCCAGTTTCGACCAAGCGGGATCGGCGCGACCCTGATCGGGTATGGCGCGGGCAAAATTGCCACCCAAGCTGACGAAGCCCTTCACGCTGCCGTCCAGAACGCCCTGCACCACATCGACCGTGGTCATCCCCGTATCGCGGGGAGGCTCGAAGCCAAACATTTCCGCCAGTTTGTCGAGCGGGACAAGCTCCGGCTTTTCAGAAATGCCGACCGTCCGCTGCCCCTGCACGTTCGAATGGCCGCGAACGGGGCAGATACCAGCCCCCTTCCGACCGATATTGCCGCGCATCAGCAGCAGGTTGACCAGCATGCCAACCGAATCCGCACCATGCACATGCTGCGTAAGGCCCATGCCGTAAATTCCGATGACGCGTCGCGACCGCGTGTAAAGCTCCGCCACCTCCTCCAGATCAGCGCGGCTGAGGCCGGAGGCCATCTCGATCTCGGGCCAGTCGAGAGCGCGGGCCCAATCCTCGAATGCGGCGAAATCATGAGTATGTTCGGCAATGAACGTGGCGTCGAGGATACCATCACGTTCATCCTGCAGAGCGAAGAGATGCTTTGCCATTCCCGCAATGGCCGCGATGTCGCCGCCCGGTTTCACCTGAAGATAGATGTCGGAGATTTCGGTGCCGTGTCCCGTCAACATCTCTGCAGGGCTTTGGGGGTTCGCAAATTCGATCAGACCGCGCTCCCGCACCGGATTGAATGTGACAACCTTGCAACCGCGCTTGCGAGCCTCCTGCAGGGGATGCAGGAGACGGGGGCTATTCGATCCCGTGTTCTGTCCGAAGAACATGATGAGGTCGCAATGCTCGAAATCTTCCAGCACACATGTACCGACAGGGGCACCGATCTTCTGCTTCAGCGCAACGCTCGTCGTCTCGTGGCACATGTTGGAACTGTCAGGCAGATTGTTATGCCCGTAAAGCCTGCCAAACAAAGCCCAGAGATAGGAGGTTTCCAGACTGGCCCGGCCGGAGGCGTAGAAGACCGTGGATTTTGGATCCAACTTGCGCAAGCTGGTGCCGATTGCACGGAAAGCCTCGTCCCATGTAGCCTCAACATAGCGGTCCGTCGCGACGTCGAAACGCATCGGGTGTGTCAGTCGGCCCAACATTTCCAGGTCGTGATCACGCCACATGCGCAATTCCGTGGCGGTGTGCCGGCCAAGCACGTCAGGTCCGCAAAGAACGCGCGTGTGGTCCCAGATGGTGGCCTTTGCCCCATTCTCGCAAAACTCTGCCAGATGGGGGGAAGCGGGCTTGGCCCATGCACAGGAGGTGCACATGTGACCGCGCGGTTTGTTCTGGTTCCACAAGGTATCCAGCACAGCAAGCGCGGGCTTCCCGGTCCCCAGCTGGCGCATCACGCTCTTGACGGATCCCCAGCCGCCGGTCGGATGGTCATAGAAGGGCGTGGTCGGATCCTGCTCGCGTTCGGGATGGTTGGCTTTGTCCGGCGTCATCATCGCATCCCTTCAAGTCTCACGTCTACGCAGACAAACGGGCGGATGGTTACATGGGTTCCATCACGAAACGCGCCATGGATGGCTGAAGCGCTCGAAATCCTTTCCACGGGCAAGACCGATCAGGGTGATGTTCAGCTGGTCCGCCAGCTCGACCGCTTGTGCCGTGGGTGCGGAAACGGCGATCAGGACCGACACGTTCATGGCCGCAATTTTCTGCACCAGATCGACGGATACCCGGCTGGTCATCACCACCGCCCCCGTTTCCGCAAGCCCGATCGTTGCGCCCGCCAGCTTGTCCAGCGCGTTGTGGCGGCCCACATCCTCGCGTACGGCGGCATAGCCGCGTCCCGGAACCCAAAGGCCTGACGCATGTGCGGCCCGCGTGGCATCATGCAGGGGCTGGTGGTTCCGCAAGGTTCCGACAGCCGCCCGCACATCTTCCGCCGTCAGCCGAAGGTCGGCGGTGACGGGGGGCATCCTTCGCAGCGCCTGATCCAGCGAGTCTATGCCACACAGGCCGCATCCCACGGGGCCCGTCATCATGCGACGTCGTTCGGACAGCCTGTGGCCGGCATTGGCGCGCAGCCAGATGCGCAGGTCTATACCACGTTGCACGTCCACGGCCTCGATGTCGGAAATCTCCTCCGGCGTCGCGATGCCTTCGGTGAGGGAAAATCCCCTGGCGAAATCTTCCAGATCGGCGGGCGTCGCCATCATGACGGCTTGCGTGGAGGCGTTATAGGTGATGGCGACCGCGATCTCCTGCGGCAGGGTACGGCCCTGAACGACCCTCATGTCCGTCGGGATTGATCGCATCGGATTTTCCTGCTTTTCGGCAAAGCCATGTAACGTGGCCCCACATGAGTTCCATCGCGGGAATGAGGTTTCATGCCAGAATGCCGGGGTCCGTTTCCAGCCGCAGGCCGGGGAAGATCGTTCCTTCGATCCGGTCACGGTCCATGCCATACAACCCGCGCATGGCCCAGCCGGCATAGGCGCGCACGTCCGCTGTCGGCATGAGGTCGCGTCCGGCGTAAAGGTCGGCCTCCGCAAGGCCCGGCCAGTTTCCGTAAACCTTCCCGCCCCGCAACGCGCCGCCTGCCATGATCATTGCACCCCCTGTGCCGTGATCCGTGCCACCTGTTCCGTTTTCCGCAGCCGTGCGTCCGAATTCGGTCATGGCCAGAACCGCGGTCTTGCCCCAAACAGGGCCCAGTTCGTCCCGAAGCGTGGTGAGAACGGTCGCCAGCTGTTTCAGGGGTCTTTCGATTCCGCCGGCCTGCCCGCGATGCGTGTCCCATCCGGCAAGCGAGAAGGAGGCGATCCGGGTCTGTTCCTGCAAACGTGCCGCGACGAATTTCGTAACGGCAACTGCCTCGGGGGTCTTTTCCTGTTCGCGTTCCGCCATGCGGCTGATGCCGAGCGCGTCCGCCGTGGCTTCCGCAAAACGTGGATCGTCGTGATACAGCGCCTCGAACAGGCGTTGCGTCTGTCCGCCCAGTTCCAGCCGGGTGTCGGGGGTCCATGTCAGGAAAGGGGCCGCGCCAGTCAGCACCGGCATCACCTCAGCCCCGACGGAATAGGCCGTGTGGGACGCGGCCCCCGGCATTGTCTGCAAAAGCCGGTTCAGCCAGCCATCGCGCGACATCCCTTTCGTCACGTCCATTCCCGTTCCCGCCTCCAGCAGGTCCTGACCATCGAAATGGCTGCGCTTGTCGCGGTAGGGCGTGGAGACGGCATGGGCGAAGGACAATTCGCCCGACCTCCACATCGGCATCAGGGGGGCGAGGGCCGGATGCATCGCATGGAACCCGTCAAGGTTCAGGGCACCTTTGTCAGGACCCAGCGACAGGGTGCTGCGCAAGGCCCGCAAGTCCCGATCGCCATACGGCTGCACCACGTCCAGACCATCCATCGCACCGCGCAGGATGATAATCACGAGACGGTTTTCGCCCGGTGCGGCCGCGAATGTCATCGTGTTCAGCCAAGGATGGGCCGCCGCCGAACATCCGGCGATCACGGCACCCCTCAGGAACAGGCGGCGGGAAAGGGTCATGTGCGGTTTCCTCAGCGGGTGTTCAGATCGGGGGAGGCGAGGACGAGGGCGAGCCCGTCCCGGCGACGTTCGGCACGAAAGACAAGATCGGCCAACTGTTCCCCCCGCGGCCCCGGCACGATCCGCCGGGCAAGATCACGCGGTTCGGGAAGGTCGGGCATCAGGCGCACGGGCACTGTCATTGCCCATGTGATCCGCTCGGCAAGGCCCGGCGCGGTCAACCAGGCGCCCCCTTCCTCCGGCCAACCATCAGGACCCACGGGTTTGTGCCAAGGCTGGCCCATGCGCGACATCGGATCCCCGAGCAAGCGACGCAACCCGTTTCTCGGCAGGGCGGCAACGACATCGCCCGTCACCCCCATGCCGCGCATCGCAGTTGCTAGCCAGTCGAAGGGCTGCCGCACCTTCACGCCCACCCCTCCATTCGCGGCCGGGTGCAGGACCATCGCGCGATAGACCGGCAACAGTTCTGTATCGTTGTCCAGATAGGCGCGAACCATGGCCGCGACGAGATCTGCATCAGGGTTATCGTCCACGAAATGCACGGCCAGCTTGCGCGACAGGTGATGGGCCGTGTCGGGATGGCGCGCAAGGTCGTCCAGAAATGCCCTGACATCCGCGATATCCGGCTTTCGCCCCCCATAGCGCTTGCCCAGCACCATCTCTGCGCCGGGTTCGGCCTGGTTGGGGCGGAACTGCATCCCTTCCTTGCCGATGCCGACACCCGTCAGAAGCAAGGCGAACTGGTGGACATCCTCCTGCGCATAAGCCGCATCGACACCGAGGGTGTGCAGTTCCAGCACCTCGCGCGCCAGATTCTCATTCACCCCGCCGCCCTGCTTGAGTCCGGCAGGAGATGTCGGACCGCGCGACGCCGTCTGGTCCAGATAGTTCAGCATCATCGGGTGCAGGACCGCCGCCTCCAGCAGTTCGGAAAACTTACCGGACATGCGCGGGCGGATGGCAAAGTCATGATGTTCAAGTTGCAGCCCGACAAGTTCGAGCTGGCGGGCGACCGTCGTGAAGTGATCCGTCCAGAACCAGTGCAGCCGCTCGCGAAATCCGATGGGCGCATCAAGGATGCGGGCGAACCGCAGCGCCATTCCTCGCGACTGAACGTCCCGCAGCGCAGCCAGTGCCTCTCGGTATGCGGCATCGTCCTGATCGCGGTTTTTGCGGGTAACGCGGTGCCGAAGCCGAAGGGCGTCCGCCTCGCCCACCGCGATGACGGGCCAGCGCGCGGCCGCAGCATCGGGGCCGGTCAGGGACGTCAGAAGGTCATCGGCATCCCGTGGCGGGGAAAAACGCGGCGACAGACCATGCCCATAACGGATCGCTGCCATTTCCGGAAAATCCAGCTGAGTGTAGGAAACAGACGTCATCGCAGCCTCGCCCCGGTGCCATCGTGGCAATATAGGGGATCAGGCTGCGCGAACGAAGGGGGCAAAACATGCCTTGCGGTTTCCTGCCGCCCGGCCAGAGCCCGTCCGACCCGCTTGCGGGCCGACACTCAGGCACAATCATGCGAAAAACACGCCGAAAACGGCAAAACCGAAATAGCAGTGTTCAACCGCGCCCTCGCATCACACTTCGGTGTCTCGCTCCAACACGACGCGGCGGGGAAAGTGACGGCGGCAGTCCGCTTGGGCTGGAATACCGCCGCGCGTATCAACAGACGCCCGTGGCCGCAGGTTCGTCATCTTTCGTGGAACCGCCCGAATGAAAGGCAGGCATAATGTCCGTAACGCTCGTCATCAAGCGGACTGGGGTTTCTTGGTGCTGGTGCTGCCTTATCAGGGCCCCGCACAGTCGATGGCGCGATGTGTCGGCGTGGCACCGGCTTCGACACCATAGGCGCGAAAGCCGAACTCGTCGATCAGCAGAACGCGGTAGCACGGGTGTCCACCTGTCCACCACGGTGTCGGATCGTCCAGATCTGTCATGAACCTGTGCGAGCATGCCTGACCGGAACTGAACGGAATGCCATCGGTCGTCATTCCCGCCAGCGGAACATGGATATGACCGAACACGACATGCCGGATCCCGGCGGGATGGGCCGCAAGCCTGCGTTGGACCGCCCCGTCATCATGCAAGCCGATGTTGCGGAAATGGGCGAGCCCGTCCGCGATCGGCGGGTGGTGGACGAACACCGTGACCGGCATGTCCCCCGCCCCGCACAGACTGCCGTCCAGCCAAGCCAAGCGGTCGGCACCGTAAAAGCCGCCAATGACCCCGGCCTCATGGCTATCAAGAAACAGGAGCCTGCCGAACGGCGTGTCAAACGTGGACTGGACATATCCGTTGGCGTCCAGCGGATGATCGGGGAAGGCATCGATGAAAGGCCCCCGCCGGTCGTGGTTTCCCAAAAGGAGACGGACGGGGCAGGTGATCGGTCGCAAGATGTCGCGCAACAGGGCATAAGCGGCAGGTTCGCCATCGTTGCAAAGGTCGCCTGTGATGACCAGAAGGTCCGCATCTGCATGGCGGGCGACGATATCTGCCACCGCCACGCGCAGTTGCGCCTCCGGATCGACGCCGTTCACGACCTGCCCCGAGGGGACCAGGTGGGTGTCGGTGATCTGGATGATTTTCAATGAAGTCTCTCCGGTGGTCGGCGCGGTATCAATACTGCGCCCTTGTCGGGTCACTGCATAAGCGCGTTGGTCTGTTCCACCATCTGCGCAAGACCGTCCTTTGGCGTCACCTCGCCACGCATCACCGTGCCGATGATGTCGCGCTGCGTGCGCCAGATGCGGACGGAGTCGCCGCCGGGATAACCCGCCCAGGGCAGGGAGCGGTCGGCCTGACGTGCGGCGGTCGCCACATTGGGATGTTCAGCGTAATAGGGCGCAAGGTAATCCTCGCCCGTCGCGCGGATGTTCGTCGGCAGATAGCCGGTGATGCGCACGATCATGTTCTGCGCCTCCGGTCCGGTGATCCATTTGAGGTATTTCCACGCGGCCTGCTGCATAGCCTCGTCCTGTGTCAGGATCACGGCGGAGTTGCCGCCCGTCGGAACGCCGCCTTTTTCAGGATCGTCCAGCGGGAAGGTGGTCGTCACCAGTTCGAACCGGTTGCCCACCAGCCCCTCGATCGTCTGAACATGCGCGGGGGTGGAGAAGACGAAGCCCGTCAGTCCGGCACCGAACTGCTGGCGGGACTGGTCCCAGTCCAGCACCGCCTGACCACCCTCGGTCACGAACTGGCGGGTCATCCGCATCGCGTTCAGGCCGATCTCGTTGTCGAAGGCGACCTTGCCCGTCGCTTCATCCACCAGCTTGCCGCCCTGTTCATAGATCAACGCCTGCCACAGCCAATCGTCGGGCCAGCCGCCGATGTCGTATCCCATCCCCGCCACGTTTGGGTTCATGGCGCGAATCCTCGCCGCAAGTTCGATCAGCTCCGGGAACGTGGTCGGCATGTTCGCGGGGTCCGCCCCCGCCGACCGCACCAGATCCGCATTCACGTACATGATGGGGGAGGAGGCGTTGACAGGCAGGCCATACTGCTTTCCATCCACCACACCCAACGCCGCCATCTTGGGTCCGTAATTGGCATCGAGGAACGCTTGCCCGCCCTCTGACTCGATAAAGGGTGCAAGGTCGGTGATCTGGTTGCGGGGGGCCAGCGTATGGACCAGTTCCGCCGTCAGGTTGTAGCCGGAGAAATACACATCCGGCAGATTGCCCGTCACGGCGGACCTTAGGACCTGCTGCTGGCCTTCGTTGTAACCTGCAGCGGGCGCAAGAAAGTTGATCTTCACGTCCGGATTGTTCTTCATGAATTCATCCGCCAGCGGCTGATGGAATTTCGTGAAACCGGGCAGGTTGTAAAGGACGTTCAGCGTCAGGTCCTGCGCCAGCGCAAATCCGGGCATGGCAAGGCCAATCGCCAGCACGCTGACGGCAAGGCGGCGGGTGATGTTCATGGTCGTCTCCGGGTATGGGGTCACTTGACCCCGGTCATGGTGATGCCCGCGATGAAGTGGCGGCGTGCCAGCAGGAAGCAGCCGACCATCGGGGCGGTGATCATTGTGGCCCCTGCCATCAGTGCGCCGTAGTTCGCCCCCGTCTCCACGTCGGAGAAGAACAGCATTCCCAGCGGCGGTGGGGCGAGCGCGGTGTCCGTCACCACGATCATCGGCCAGTACAGGTCGTTCCAATGTGCTACGACCGAGAAGACGGAGAATGCCGCAAGCGAGGGTAACGATCCGCGCAGGACGAGCCCCCAGCAGATCTCCATCTCCGAGAAGCCGTCCATGCGGGCGGACTCGATGATCTCGTTCGGGTAGGAGCGGAAGGACTGATGAAATAGGAAGATGGCGAAGACGGACAGGAAGAACGGGGCCATCATCGCGAAATAGGTGTTCAGAAGCCCGGCCATCGCCAACCCGACAAACAGGGGCAATGCAAGGGCCTGAATGGGCACGCACAAAGCCCCGATCACCAGCGTCAGCAGCACCCGCCGTCCGGGAAAACGCAGCTTGGCGATGGCATAAGCCGCAGGCACCGACGTCAGCACCTGCACGAACAGGATGCCCGCGCAGACGATCACGCCGTTCAGCATGAACCGTGCCATCGGCACCTCCCCCGCCGCACGGGCATAATTTTCCACGGCGCTGAGATCGCTCGGTATCGGCCAGAGCGAGACATCGAACGTCTCCGCCGGTGAGCGGATGGAGGTGAGGAGCATCCAGTAGAACGGAAGCAGCATGACGGCCGCCCCAAGGCCAAGCACGATATGGGGAATGATACGTCGCATCAGTAATGCACCTTCCGGTCCATCCGGATCGTCTGGCCGATCGACAGCACAAGGACGATGGCAAGGAAGATCAGCGTCAGGGCAGCGGCGTATCCTGTGTTGGAATACTCGAACCCTTCGAGATAGAGATCGAACAGCAGCGTTTCTGAACCGGATCGGCCCTTGGTGATGACGGCCACTGCCTCGAACACCTTGAAGGCGGAAATGGAGGTGGTCACGATCACGAACATCGTCGTCGGTCCAAGCATGGGCCATGTCACGGTCAGGAAACGGTCAAGCGGGTTGTTCGAACCGTCAAGGCGGGCAGCCTCGTGCAGGTCTTTCGGGATCGCCGTCAGGCCGGCAAGGAACAGGACCATGTTGAAGCCGAGGATCTGCCAGATGCCGATCAGTGCCATCGTCGGGATCAGCAGCGACGGATTGGCCAGAAAGGCCACGGGCTCGAACCCCAGCCATTTGATGAAGGCGTTGACCGGACCAAGCGAGGGGTGCAGGAGGAACTGCCAGACCGTCGCCATGGCCACCAGCGTGGCCGTGACGGGCAGGAAATATGCGATCTCCCAGAAGGCGCGGGAACGCCTTCGTCCATGCACCAGCAGTGCAGCCCCCAAGGCCAGAAACACGCCGCAAGGGATCACGATCACCGCGTAGATAGCCGTATTCCGCAATGACCGCACGAAGACCGGATCGTCGAAGGCCCGCACGAAGTTGTCGAGGCCTATGAACCCGAAGGACAATGCCCCCAGCTGATAATCCGTCACCGAGTACGCGGCCAGCACCAGCATCGGAATGATGTAGATCGCCAGCAGCAGCAAGGCTGCCGGTGCGGCGAAAGCAAGACCACGGCGCATCCTGGCGCGATCCTGCCGCGACGGAGCAGATCTGGCCGTCACGGCCCCCATTACGGTCATGCCGCCATCCTGTCGGCGATGGTGATGGGACGGCGCCTGCCATCGGCCCCGAACAAATGTATCCGGTCACGCACAAAGGAAAGATGTACGATGCCTTCGACAGGAACCTCCCCCGCCGCTTGGCGGAAGGTGAGCGTGACCGAAGTGTCGTGCAGCAGATGCCCGGTCACGAAACGATCCGCCCCTTGGCTTTCCACCCGTGAAACGCGCAGTGGCAACCCGTCTGCGGCAATGTGCAGATCTTCGGATCGCAGGCCGACCGTGGCCGGACCCGCATCCGCCTGCATACCCCGGATCCCCGTGTCCCGACCGTAGATCGTCACGTTGCCCGTGCCCTGAACCTCTGCGGGAAGAAGGTTGATGGTGGGCGATCCGATGAACTGCGCAACGGTCAGGGTTTCGGGGTGGCGATACAGTTCGTCCGGGGTACCCAATTGTTCGATGCGGCCTTCGGACATCAGGGCGATGCGGTCGGACATCGTCATCGCCTCAACCTGATCGTGGGTGACGTAGATGAAGGTCGCGCCCAAGCGGCGGTGCAGGCCCGACAATTCCTCGCGCATGTGCCCGCGCAGTTTGGCGTCCAGGTTCGACAAAGGCTCGTCCATCAGGAAGGCTGCCGGCGCGCGGACAAGGGCGCGGGCCAGTGCCACGCGCTGCCGCTGTCCGCCAGACAGCTGGGACGGCTTGCGGTCCAGAAGTTGTTCGATCTGCAATGTCGCGGCCGCCTCCCGCACGGCCACGTCGATGTCGCGCCTTGCCTGACCCAGACCGGGAACCAGCCGCCCGACCAACGGAAGCCGTGCCGACAACGGCAGCCGCCGCATGCGCAGCGGTGTGGCGATGTTCTGACGAACTGTCATGTGCGGATAAAGGGCGTAGGACTGGAACACCATGGCGAGGTTCCGGTCACTCGAATCCTCGTCCGTCACATCCCGTCCGCCGATCGTGACGCGACCTTCGTCCGGCGCCTCCAGTCCCGCGATGATGCGCAAAAGCGTCGATTTCCCGCAGCCAGACATTCCCACAAGCGAGAGGAATTCACCCGGGCGCACGGCAAGATCGATGCCCTTCAGCACGGCATCCGCTCCGAAGCTCTTGCTGATCGAGCCGAGGTTCACTGATTGCGGCGTCATCTGCCCTCCTATCGTTGGAGTGGCGGATTACGGAAATCACGCGACGCTTTTGCGGCTTTCCGATGAAGGTTGCGTGACAAGGCCGCAGAAGGCGGCGCTTCCAGTCAGGAACGCCGCCCTTGAAGTTTCATATCCGGTGGCGCACAGAAGGGCGAGGACGTGGCAACTGTCCTGCCCGCCCCCAGCCTTAAAGACGTTCGGCAGAGAACGTGTCGCAGGCATCCAGCTGCCCGCTTTCATATCCGGTTTGGAACCAGCGGGTCCGTTGTTCGGACGTGCCATGGGTGAACGTGTGGGGGGCTGGCACCCGTCCCGAATTGCGCTGAAGCGTGTCATCACCGATCTGGCGGGCCGCATTCACGGCTTCTGCCATGTCCCCCGGCTCGATGGAGCCGAATTGCTGTTCTGCATTGCGCGCCCAGATCCCCGACAGGCAATCGGCCTGCAGTTCGATCATGACGGAAACGGCATTGCTCTCCGTCTCGCTGCCCGTTGCCCGCACCTCGTTCGCGGCGGCGAGGATGCCCAGTTCATCCTGCACGTGATGGCCGACCTCGTGTGCCACGACGTAAGCCGATGCGAAATCCCCGCCCGCGCCCAGTTGGCGTTCCATCGTGACGAAGAAATCCGTGTCGAGATAAACCTTCTGGTCCTGCGGGCAGTAGAACGGGCCCGTGGCACCACTGGCTCCGCCGCAGGGCGACTGCGTGACTCCCTTGAACAGGACGAGAGTGGTGGGGGCATAGGCTTCTCCCAACTGGTCGCGGAAGACGGTGGTCCAAACCTCTTCGGTATCCGCAAGGGTGACGGAGACAAATTCCGCAGCCTGTTCATCCGCCGCAGTGATTTCGCCACCCCCCTGGACCTGGCTGTCATCCAGCAGCGGCGTCAGGTCGACACCGAGGAAGTAGCCGATCACCACGATCGCCAATATGCCGACCCCACCCCCACCAACCGCGATTCCACCCACGCCGCCACGGCTGGCACGTCGATCCTCGATATTGTTGCTTCCCCGCCTGCCACGCCATTGCATCCGGCACTTCCCCCAACTGTTTTCGTCTTCAAACATGAAGTGACGGAATAATCGGATGGTTCCTTCTGCCAAGTCGCCTTTAACGGGTGATCCGCACAGGGCTTTGCGATATGACGGCCCCATGCCCCTGTGTCACGTGCCGAACCACACTATACTCAACACCAGCGCGACCGCGGATCGTGGTGCGAAATCGGACCGCCCTATGTATTTTGCCGCCTTCTGCCCGCCCTATTCCAGTCATCTGCGTGCCTTCGCGGCGCTGGCGAAAGGACTGGCGGATCGCGGGCATCGCGTGACCTTCATGCTGCCGCCCGATTGCGCCCTTCCATTGCAGCATCCGGGCATTGATGTCCTTCATGTCGGAGACCGTGATCCGGGCTGCGGTGGCATGCAAGGTCGTGCGATCGCCAGCAGTGCACAGCGCACGGACGAATTGTGCCGCGAGGCGGACCGCCTGCCGGCATTCGATGCCGTGCTGGGCGACCAGATGGAGCCTGCGGGGGGGCTGATCGCCGCTTATCGGGACGTTCCGCTGATATCGGTTGCCTGCGCCCTGCCGCTGGAACGCGATAAGGGCGTGCCCCTTCCCTTCCTCGGCTGGCCCTTCGACCCTTCCAACCGGGGGCTGAGACGCAACCGGGGTGGAGAAAGGGTCGCGAGGATCATCTTGCGTCACCACAATGCGGTGATCTCGGATTGGGCGGACAGGTTCGGCATCGGTCCGAGGGCAGGCCTTGCGGACTGCCTGTCCCCCGTGCTGACCGTGTCGCAGACGTTGCCCGGCTTCGACTTTCCACGAACGGGTTCGATCATCGTGGAAACCGGGTTGTTGCGTCAGCCGCAGCATCAGGCCTTTCCGGAAGATATCCAGCCCGATCCCTCGCGGCCTTTCGTCTATGCGTCGCTCGGGACGGTTCAGGGGCATAGGCTTCGACTTTTACGAAAGATTGCGGACGCCTGCAGCACGCTTAACGCTCAATTGTTGATTTGCCATGCGGGCGGGCTTTCACCCGAGGCCGCATCTACGATCCGCGCGACATGGGTGCGCGATTTCGTTCCGCAGGAAGCGATACTTGATCGTGCCGATGTGTGCATCACGCATGCCGGACTGAACACGGCGATGGAGGCGCTGGTGCGCGGCGTGCCCATGCTGGCAATCCCCATCGCCTTCGACCAACCGGGGGTCGCCGCGCGTCTGGTGCATCATGGCGCAGCCCTTCGCCAATCACACCGATGGATGTCCTCGGGGGCTCTCGCCTCCTCGATCCGGCAGCTGCTTCGGAATCCGCAATTCGCCCAGAACGCGTCCTCCTTCTCCCCCGGCGGCGGGGTGGCATTGGCGGTGGAGCGAATCGAAGAAACGCTCAGCCCAATCCGGCAGCTCGTAGCAGCCCAATGACGTAGCCGTCCCGGATCGCGAAGCTGACTGCCAGCTCGGTTCCGACGATGATCAGCACCGTGGCCCACAGGGGCAAAACCGCCGCCAACGCTCCGCCCGCGAGGGCGAAGGCAGTATCGCCCATCGAGTTGAGAATGCTGTCACCGTCATAGAACTGGGCGTCGCCCGGCTCGTACCCGAAGGCTGAAATGACGAAGGGCAGGTTTTCCACGATCTCCCAGATCGCGGAACTGATGACGACAAGCAGAAGGAGGTCGCGCCGCCGCCAGTGGGGGCGCATGGCCGCGAGCACCGCAAACACCGCCATTCCGAAGCCGAAATGGAGAAATGAATAGGGATCGGAAAAGTGCTGCGAATTGTGCAGCGGGTCCATTTCCATCTGCCAGAGAAAGCCGTTCCCGCATTCGCACCCGATGTCGCGTCCGACAAGCAGGAGGACGACGATCTGCACCGCGATGACAGCCATCATGCAGGGGATCACGGGAACGGGGCGGGGATAGACAAGGCTCTGCATGATGGTGAAGATATGGCGAGGATGGCGCGGGCCAAGGTGTTTGTTGGCATCCGCCGCTCTGGATATGGCTGAATGCCCCTCGCAGATGCGGACTGAAAAGGACCGCGCCGGGACGCGATCCTTCCTGTTCATGCCCGCAATGCGATAAACTGCCGGAATGGCCATGCTTTACGCGGATTTTGTCGAATTGCGCGTCTTGTGGTGGATTGCTGCATAAGATCAGGCCATGCCTGTGCATTGCTGCATGCAGGCCAGCCCCGTCCAGCCCGACGTGGTAACGCATCATGTTCCGGGATGCAGATGGTGCACCGGCGGGGCCTTCGCGGAACCGTCACGACCCGACTGATCCAAGCCTGTTTTCCGTCGCTCGAATGTCTTAAGACAGGCGCAATTCGAACAGCCGAGGCCGATACGTTCATGACGCAGTTCCAGGTTCCCGCCTCCCCAGCCCTTGCGGCGGTTCAGCGCCTTGCGCATGAACGCATCCTGATCCTAGACGGGGCGATGGGCACGCAGATTCAGGGCCTTGGCCTGTCGGAGGAAGATTATGCGGGTCACGGCTCCGGCCATGTCTGTCGTCACCATTCCGAGCATCCGCAGAAGGGTAACAACGACCTGCTGATTCTGACCCAGCCAGATGCGATCGAGGAGATCCACTTCAACTATGCCATGGCGGGTGCGGACATCGTGGAGACGAATACGTTTTCCGCAACGACCATCGCGCAGGCGGATTACGGGCTGGAGGCGGCAGTCCATGACCTGAATGCCAACGGCGCACGCATCGTCCGGAGGGCGCTGGACCGGGCGACCGCCATCGACGGCAAGCCGCGCTTCGTTGCCGGTGCCGTTGGTCCGACGAACCGCACGGCATCGATCAGCCCGGACGTGAACAACCCCGGATACCGCGCCGTCAGTTTCGATGGTCTGCGGAGCGCTTATGCCCAGCAGGTGCGGGGACTGGTCGAAGGCGGGGCCGATATCATCCTGATCGAGACGATTTTCGACACGCTGAACGCAAAAGCCGCGATCTTCGCCTGCCTGGAGGTGTTTGCCGAAAACGGGGAAAGCCTGCCCATGATGATCTCGGGCACCATCACCGATGCATCGGGCCGCACACTTTCTGGGCAGACGCCCACCGCCTTCTGGCATTCCATCCGCCATTCCCGCCCTTTCACCGTGGGACTGAACTGCGCCCTTGGGGCAGAGGCGATGCGTCCGCACATGCTGGAATTGTCGAATGTCGCTGGAACCTTCACCTGCGCCTATCCCAATGCGGGCCTGCCCAATGCCTTCGGGCAATATGACGAAGGTCCGGACGACACTGCACGTCAGCTCTCGGATTTCGCCCGAGAGGGGCTGGTCAACGTGGTCGGCGGCTGCTGCGGCACCACGCCCGAACACATCCGTGCCATTGCCGAGGCCGTGGCCGCCTTCAAACCGCGCGAGGTGCGGGCATGAGCCGCTATCTGCGCCTGTCCGGCCTTGAACCGTTCGTCCTGACGCCGGACATTCCATTCGTGAACGTGGGGGAACGGACGAACGTCACCGGCTCCGCCCGCTTCCGCAAGCTGATCACCAATCGCGATTACGCCGCGGCACTGGAAGTGGCCCGCGATCAGGTGGAAAACGGGGCGCAGATCATCGACATCAACATGGACGAAGGGCTGATCGACAGTCAGGCTGCCATGGTGGAGTTCCTGAACCTGATCGCCGCCGAACCCGACATCGCCCGCGTACCCGTGATGATCGACAGTTCCAAGTGGGAGGTAATCGAGGCGGGCTTGAAATGCGTGCAAGGCAAGCCCATCGTCAACTCCATCAGCCTGAAGGAAGGCGAGGATGCGTTCCGCCACCATGCGGGGCTGGTCATGGCCTATGGCGCGGCCGTCGTCGTCATGGCGTTCGACGAGCAGGGTCAGGCCGACACTTTCACCCGCAAGACGGAGATCTGCGCCCGCGCCTATCGCATCCTTGTCGAGGAGATGGATTTCCCGCCCGAGGATATCATCTTCGATCCGAACGTCTTCGCCGTGGCCACGGGGATCGAGGAACACAACACTTACGGTGTCGATTTCATCGAGGCCACGTCTTGGATCAGGGCGAACCTGCCCCACGCCCATATCTCGGGTGGCGTTTCAAACCTGTCCTTCAGTTTTCGCGGCAACGAACCCGTGCGCGAGGCGATGCATGCGGTGTTCCTGTATCACGCCATCAAGGCGGGTATGGATATGGGCATCGTCAACGCGGGTCAGCTGGCCGTCTACGACCAGATCGACCCCGACCTGCGCGAACGGTGCGAGGATGTCGTCCTGAACCGCCGCCCCGACGGGACGGAGCGTCTGCTGGAGATCGCGGAGAAGTTCCGCGGCGGCGTGCGCGAAGAACGCGTGCGCGATCTGGCATGGCGCGAGTGGTCGGTGGAAAAGCGCATGGAGCATGCGCTGGTCAATGGTATCACCGAATTCATCGAGGCGGACACCGAGGAAGCCCGCGTTGCCGCCGAACGCCCGCTGCACGTGATCGAAGGGCCGCTGATGGCCGGCATGAACGTGGTGGGCGACTTGTTCGGCGCCGGCAAGATGTTCCTGCCGCAGGTGGTGAAATCCGCCCGCGTGATGAAGCAGGCCGTGGCCGTCCTTCTGCCCTACATGGAGGAGGAGAAGATCGCAAACGGCGGCGCCGCGCGTCAGGCGGCAGGCAAGATCCTGATGGCCACGGTCAAGGGCGACGTGCACGACATCGGCAAGAACATCGTCGGCGTCGTGCTGGCCTGCAACAATTACGAGATCATCGATCTGGGGGTGATGGTTCCGCCGCAGAGGATCCTTGAGGTGGCTCGGACCGAAAACGTCGACGTGATCGGTCTGTCCGGCCTGATTACCCCGTCGCTGGACGAGATGGTGCATCTTGCCTCCGAGATGGAGCGGGTGGGGTTCGACATCCCGCTGCTGATCGGTGGGGCCACCACGTCGAAGGTGCATACGGCGGTGAAGATCGCCCCACGCTATACCAAGGGGCAGGCGATCTACGTAACCGATGCCAGCCGCGCCGTGGGCGTCGTCAGCCAACTGCTGAGCCCGACGCAGAAAGAGCCTTATGTCGACGGCATCCGCAAGGAATACGTGGAGGTCGCCGAACGCCACGAACGCGCGGAACTGGCCAAGCAGCGCTTGCCCCTGGTTGCCGCCCGCGCCAACGCCCTGTCCATCGACTGGACGGATTATCGCGTTCCCGCCCCGACATTCTCCGGTTCCCGGATCATCGATGACTGGGATCTTGCGGAAATTGCGGAATACATCGACTGGACCCCGTTCTTCCAGACGTGGGAGCTGAAGGGCGTCTATCCCCGCATTCTGGACGACGAAAAGCAGGGCGAGGCCGCGCGCAACCTGTTTGCCGACGCGAAGGATATGCTGGCCCGCATCATCGCGGAAAAATGGTTCAGACCGCGCGCGGTGGTGGGGTTCTGGCCTGCGAACGCCTCGGGCGACGACATCCGGCTGTTCACGTCCGAGGGCCGCGAGCAGGGGCTGGCGACCTTCTACACCCTGCGCCAGCAGACGACGAAACGTGACGGACGGCCCAACGTGGCGCTATCGGACTTCGTCGCACCCGACGGCACGCCCGATTACATCGGAGGCTTCGTTGTGACCGCAGGACCGGAGGAAGCGGAGATTGCGAAGCGATACGAAGCCGCGCATGACGATTACGCTTCCATCATGGTGAAAGCACTGGCCGACCGTTATGCCGAGGCGATGGCGGAAATGCTGCATGCGCGCGTTCGCCGCGACTACTGGGGATACGGCCACGACGAGACGTTCACCCCGCAGGAGATGATTGGCGAACCCTACCGCGGCATCCGCCCCGCCCCTGGCTATCCCGCCCAACCCGACCATACCGAAAAGTTGACCCTGTTCCGGCTGCTGGATGCCGAACAGGCGACTGGCGTTACCCTGACCGAAAGCATGGCGATGTGGCCGGGGTCGTCCGTCTCCGGCATCTATATCGGCCATCCGGATGCCTATTACTTCGGCGTGGCAAAGGTGGAGCGCGATCAGGTGCAGGATTACGCCCAACGCAAGGGCATGCCGGTGGAGGAGGTTGAGCGCTGGCTCGCCCCCATCCTCAACTATGTCGTGGCGCGGCCGGCAGCCGCACGCTAGCGCAGGCTTCGACCGGATTCCCAGCTGCGTTCCGGCTGGCCTTCCGCCCGTGCAACAGTGCGGGCGGCGATGAACAGCAGGTCCGACAGCCGGTTGAGGTAGACCGTTCCTGCCTGGCCGGGCGTTGAAGCGTCAAGCATCGCTGTCAGCAGCCGCCGTTCCGCACGTCGGCAGACGGTGCGGGCCACATGCAACGCGGCGATGGCGGGGGATCCGCCCGGCAGGATGAATTCCTTCAGCGGGGGTAGCGTGTCGTTCCATCCGGCAATGATCCCGTCCAGACGCATTACATGGCCGTCGGTCAGCATGGGCACGCCCGGCACGGCCAGCGCACCGCCCAGATCGAACAGATCGTGCTGCACGACCGTGAGCACCTCGCGCACGTCGCCAACGTCGACAAGATGGCTTTCGGCAAGACCGATGAAGCTGTTCAGCTCGTCGATTGTGCCCATGGCCTCGATCAGGGCTGAGTCCTTGCGCAGACGCGATCCGTCGGCAAGGCCGGTGGTTCCGTCGTCACCGGTTTTGGTGACGATCCTCGACAGGCGATGTCCCATTCAATTGTCCTTTTTGACGATGCCAAGCGGCTGGAAGATCAGACCGTCCGGCCCCCGTGACAGATGAGCGTGAATTCCGAAGACGGATGCAAGGGTGGCGGATGTCAGCACCTCTTCGGGCGGGCCGTCCGCATGGACCGCCCCGTTCTTCAACAGGATCAGCCTGGTGCAGTATCGCGCGGCCAGTCCCAGATCATGGAGCGAGGCGATGACGGTCCGCCCTTCCGCCGCAAGATTGCGGAACAAGTCCATAACGCCGATCTGGGCGGCGGGGTCGAGGCCTGCGACGGGTTCGTCCGCAAGCAGCAAGGGCGTCTCCTGCGCAAGTGCACGCGCGATCAGGACACGCGCCTGTTCGCCACCCGAAAGGTCCGTGGCCGGGCGATCACGCAGCGGATCGAGCGAAAGCGCCTTCAGTGCCCGGTCAACGGCCAGACGATCGGCGTTGTTCACGGCCGCCGGATGCGCGATCCGGCCGAGGGCGACAACAGCACCCACGGACATCGGCCAGGCGATGGACCTTTCTTGCGGCAGGAATGCCGCCGCTTGCGCCCGTGCGGCAATGGGCAGAGACGCCAAGGACGATCGCCCGGTCGCAGGAAGGAGTCCAATTGCCGCACGCAGCAGCGTCGTCTTTCCCGCCCCGTTGGGACCGAGCAGCCCCACGAACTCCCCCACCCCGACAGCGATGTCGATCCCGTGCAGGACGCGGCGGCCGTTGCGGCGAACCGTCAGATCGTTCAGCTTCAGGCCCGTCATGTGGCAGCTCGCCGTGTCCGCAGGATCAGGTGCAGTAAGAAGGGCGCGCCCACGATCGCCGTCAGGACGCCCAGCTTCAGGTCCCGGTCGGGCATCAGGAGACGCACCGCAATATCGGCAGCCAGCACCATCGCGGCACCGCCAAGGGCAGAGGCCGGAACCAGACGCGACGGACTGCCGCCCACCGCGTGGCGCAGGACATGCGGCACCACGAGACCCACGAAACCAACTGCCCCAGCAACCGCCGTCGCCCCCCCCACCAGTGCCGCCACGCCGCAGATCAGCATCAACCGCAACCGACCCAGCAGAATGCCGGAGGAAGCGGCGGCATCCTCGCCCAAGGTCAGCGCCTCCAGGCCCCGACGAAGGGGCCAAAGCAGGATGAAGCCAGCAGCCATGAACGGCGCCGCGATCCAGACATGCAGCATGGATCGGTCCGCGAGCGACCCCATCATCCAGAAGATGATCTCGTTCGCGGCAAACGGATTCGACGACAGGTTCAGGACCAGCGACGTGGCCGCCCCTGCCAGGGCGGATATGGCAACCCCCGCAAGTATCAGCGCCAGTGTTCCGCCGCGCGGCCCTGCCAGCATAAGGATCAGCCCGACCGACAGGAAGGCCCCGCACAATGCGGCCAGCGGCAGGCCGAGGGGGAAACTCGCGGCCAGCCCGCCCTGGATCGCCAGAACCGCGCCAAGCGCCGCCGAACCGCTTGTGCCGATCAGCCCGGGTTCGGCCAGCGGGTTGCGCAGGAAGGCCTGAAGAACCGCCCCCGACAGACCGAGCGCTGCGCCTACCATCAGCCCCAGAAGGGCGCGGGGCAGGCGAACCTCCCGCATCACCTGAGCCAGCATGTCGTCGCCCATGAACAGCGCGTGCAGGCTGGCCCCCACCGGAACATGCGCGGGTCCTGTCAGCAGCGAACCCGCGAACAGACCGACGACTGCCAAGCCCATCACGGATATCAGGATGCGATATCGTGGGACAGAGGTCACCCCGCAGCCTCCCGAAGCGTGGTCGCTGCCCGCAGCACGTAGGGTGTTCCGCACACCCAATCTGCATTCGTCATGGTCTGGCTGAACGACCGCAGTCCGGGATGGTCCAGAACCTCCTCCGCCCGCGACGGCGCGACAGAGGGTTTGTCACGGATCACGAGGTCGGGGGCGGACATCATCAGGACCTCCAACGGCAGGGTGCCGCCAACGTTCAGCCCGACGTCTGCCGCAATGTTATGGAGGTTCGCAAGTTCGATGATCCGGCCGGACAAACTGCTAGTTCCGGCACTGTAGCCGTTCGCCGAATATCGTGCTGCCCGCAGCCGTGGGCCGTTGGCAGCCATGTCCTCCAGGTCGGCGTCGAAGTGGTCGATTGTGGCCTGCGCCGCCGCCTCTCGTTCCAGCACCCGGCCCATCCGCCGCATGTTGTCCCGAATGGCCCCGATATCGCCCTCCGGCGCGAAGACTTCGACACGGATGCCCAACCGGCGCAGCAGATCAAGCGTCGCGGGCGCGGAGAAGCTGCCCGCCAGCACCAGATCGGGCTGCATAAGGAAAATCTCCTCCGCAAGGCCATGGTTGACGGTCAGATCCTGCGCCTGCGCGGCCATGACGGACATGCGTGGATCCCGCGCCAGATGACTGAGGGAGATCAGCTGCCCCGGTGCTGCCAGCATCAGGGCCAACTGGTCGGTGCAAAGGTTCATCGACAGGACCCGCCGCGGCGGATCGGCTGCGGCTATGCCGCCGACCAGACACAGAAGGCAGGCCCAGTGGATCACCATCGTGCCTGAACGCCCATATAGGCCGTCCGGTCGCGGGTCGCATACCCCCAGACGTCGGAATACTCCTTGTCGAACACGTTCATGACGCGGCCCGTCAGACGGACCTGTTCGGTCAGGTCATATCCCGCCGTCAGGTCCAGCGTCGTGTAATCAGGAAGCTCGGTCACCGCATAGGTCCCCCAGAACTCCGTATCGTTGTTGCCTGCGACATGCCGCACCGTCGCCGTGACCTGTCCGCGATCCTGAAGAACCGAGAATGTGGACGACAGCAGGACTTCGTGGCGTGGGCGGCGAACCTCCACCGTCCCGTCGGGCGTCTTGGCGTCGAGGTAGGTATAGTTCAGCGAAAAGCCCAGATTGTCGGTTGCCTGCAGCTTGCCTGAAATCTCGACCCCCTCGCGCGGGCTTTCGCCGTCCGCATTGACGTAGGTTCCCGCGGCAAGCGTCGGGATGAAGGCATAGGTGATTTCGTCTTCCAGACGTTCGTTGAAATAGGTGACGTCGATGCTTCCACGCCCGTCCAGCGCTGTCCATTCCACCCCCAGATCATAACTGCGATTCCGTTCGGGCGTCAGCGACGGATTGCCGATCGAGAACGGGGTATCAAACAGCTCCGAATAGATCGGATCAACCTGTCCACGCCCTGCGGAGGCGTGCAAGCGGATCGGCTGTCCGGGCACACGCCAGGACAGACCAAGGTTCCAGCCGTCGAAATCGTCGAATACCTTGTTGTCGTCGCGGCGCACGCCGCCCTGCAGGTCCAGTCCGTTCTCAAGAAATGCGCGATATTCGACAGCATAGGAATTGCGGTCCCGCTCATATTCCGGGGCCACGCTGGACCCGTCTTCTCTGCGTTCGACCAACAGGTTGAGCAAATGCCGCGCCTGATCCGCTGGACGTCCGTCAAGACCGTAGCTTAGTCGGTATTTCAACGTCTCCGCCTCCCCCCGCGCGAAGGGCGTGCCGTCGGACCGCTGCTTGAAGACAGTGTCCTGATAATCGATGCGATGGGTCAGCCCGGCGCCTAGCATGTCGTACTGCCCCCAGACCCCGCCCTGAAATTCGCGCCGCGCGCCCATCAGGTCCGCATCGACGACGAAATCGTCGGCGTTCGTGGGCGGTTGCACGAAATCATAATTTTCGGCGTCGTAGTCGTTTTCTTCTTTCGACCACCGGAGAGTCGAGCCGAATGTAAGCGTCTCCGTCGCCTTCCAGTCGCCCGCAAGTCCGATGGTCTTGCGACGAATCCCGTCCCTTTCCCTGCCGTCACCCGATTGGTCGAAGCCGTGATCGTCCAGCGAGGTGACGTTCAACGACACCCCGCCCCGGTCCGTACGTCGGCTGACATGGGCAGAAGCCGTCTCGCCGCTGCCCACTTCTACTGAGGTGCCGTAATGCAGGCCCTGCGCCCCTTTGTCGGTGATGATGTTGATCACGCCCGATGATGCGTTGGCCCCATAATAAACGGTCTGAGGACCACGCAAAACCTCGATCCGTTCTACGTCTGCCGTGGTCAGGCCCGACAGGATATACTGGCCCGATCCGCCGCTGACATCGATCCCGTCCACGAGGATGAGGGTGTTGTTCGCCTCTCCCCCACGGATGCGGACGTCGGTGAAGCCGAGGCCTGCGCCCGAAACCGCCACGCCCGGAACGCCGCGAAGGGCATCCTGCACGGTGACAGCCCCACGCGCCTCTATGTCCGCCCGCGTCAGGACAGTGTTGACGCGGCCATAGGCGTCGCTTGCCACGGGCGTCAGTCCGGCGGAAACGATGATCTCCTCCAGCGGAATTACTTGTGCGAAGGCACCGGTGGGGACTGCGAGCGTGGATGCAAGAAGAAGGCGGCGGGCAATGGTCACGTCAGTTTCTCTCCGATGCAGGACGGGCCTGCGGGCTGGATGGTGTTCGGAAAGGCCTGATGGCCCCGCCGCAGGACAAAAGGTCACCACTGCGGAAGGGCCGCATTCCGGGCGCGCCCCGCGCCGGAATTGGGTGGATGCTGCGGCAGGTCTCCTGGCTTGCGGGTCGTCATGACGGGCAGCCTTCCCGGGACGGGTCCCAGTGGCACGGTTTGCCCGTCACTCTCCGCTTACAGTTGCGGGGGCAGCTGCGGCTTTGCCGGCCAGGTCCATGAACCTGCACGACGCACCGACATTCCCTTTTAATCCGGCGGGTGAACGCCGGGACCGAAGCTGGCCGGACATTTCGCAGGATTGGAAAATATGTCAAGAAGCGCGCTGTCATCAGACATGCAATATGGCATTTGCGCATGCCCCCCGGTCCGGTCCATGCTGCGATCAAAGGCAGGCCCCGCAAGGAGGAGCAGATGGCAGATACCGGACAACCGGAACTCAATCGCGTGATGGGACCGAAGCTGCTGCTTTTGTTCATCATCGGCGACATCCTTGGCACGGGCATCTATGCCTTGACCGGCACCGTCGCGGGCGAGGTCGGTGGTGCGGCATGGGCCCCGTTTCTTGTGGCTTTCCTTGTGGCCACCATCACCGCCATGTCCTACCTGGAACTCGTTACGCGCCATCCCCAAGCGGCGGGGGCGGCACTTTACGCTCACAAGGCGTTTGGCATCCACTTCCTGACCTTCCTTGTCGCGTTCACCGTCATGTGCTCCGGCATCACGTCCGCCTCCACTGCGTCGAACGCGTTCGCCGGGTTCGTGAATGACGGGCTCGGCCTGGGGTTTGCGGAAGGCGGAACGGGTATTCTGTTGATCGCGCTGGCTTTCATGGCACTGATCGCGGTGATCAATCTGCGGGGGGTGGGCGAGAGCGTGAAGGCCAACGTGGTGCTGACCTGCGTGGAACTGAGCGGGCTTCTGATGATCATCCTGATCGGCTTCTATGCGATGAGCAAGGGGCGAGCGGACTTTTCGGAGGTCTTCATTTTCCAGTCGTCAGAGGAGAAAGGCGCATTCCTGTCGCTGACCGCTGCCACGGCCCTGGCCTTCTTCGCGATGGTGGGGTTCGAGGATTCCGTGAACATGGCCGAGGAGGTGAAGGATCCCGTCCGCATTTTCCCCCGCATCATGCTGACCGGACTGGGGGTGACAGGCGTCATCTACATCGTGGTTTCCATCTGCGCGGTGGCGCTGGTGCCCGTAGGCGATCTTTCCGATCCCTCCAAGGGATCGGCATTGACGCAGGTGGTCCGTGCCGGGGCGCCGAACCTGCCCTTCGACAAGATCTTTCCCTTCATCGGCATGTTCGCTGTCGCGAACTCCGCACTGATCAACATGATGATGGCCAGCCGGTTGATCTACGGCCTTGCGCGTCAGAATGTCCTTCCCCCGGTCCTGGGCCGCGTTCATCCCGAACGGCGCACGCCGTGGGTGGCGATCCTGTTCACGACCGCAATCGCGTTCGGCCTTATCTATGTCGTCGTGACGCGGTCCGATTCCTCGGCCGTCAGTCTTCTGGGGGGGACGACATCGCTGTTGCTGCTGTGTGTGTTCACAATCGTGAACATTTCCTTGCTGGTCCTGCGACGGCATCCGGTGGCACACAAGCATTTCCGGTCCCCACGCATCCTGCCATGGGTGGGGGCCGTCACCTGCGCGTTTCTTGCCGGTCCATGGGCACGAAGTGCGGCACAGATGGAGCAGTATCGTGTTGCGGGCTGGCTGGTTGGTGCGGGCGTTGTTCTTTGGGCAATTACCTGGTTTTGGAACCGCAACGCAAGGAAAGGTCATCCCGGACATATCGACCATGTCGAGGAACTGGGGGAAGATCAGCGTTGACAGGTCGGGTAAGGCATCTGCGGCATTCCCGACCGACAAGTTCATCGGTCGGAACGTCTTGCAGGGCGCCGACAATGACGGTATATGTCCGTTCGTCGAAAGACGCGGGGCCGTTAGCTCAGTTGGTAGAGCGTTTCGTTTACACCGAAAATGTCGGCGGTTCGAGCCCGTCACGGCCCACCATTAAATCAAGCGCTTGCATGGCTGATTTTAGACGTTTCGCAATTTTCAGGGCAAGTTCCCAATCGCCCGCACAACTACCTTACGTGGGCGCCGTGAAATCCTTCTGACAGCCTTACAATCACCGCGTCCGGAATCATCCTATTTTCTGCAAGTGTTCACGCCATGATGGTTGGAGACATATCAGCATATCGCGGACGCATCGCCGGATAGTGCTCAATGCAAGCGTATTTATGTCTTGTCGGACCCCGGCTTAGGCACGCGGGTGGTGACGTTGGCTGCCAGATCATCGACATCCAACGCAACCTGAATGCAAAACATGCAAGACAACCGGCGTACTTTGGGTGTCGTTTCCAACACCCGAAATCGTGGACACGAAAAGCCGAATGTCGCGCTGCGATAACAACACCTTGCAAGGACGTCCCCCGCTGGATCAGCGTAATCCGCGCTTCCACGTTGGAGATGACCAGTTCTGCCGTGTCCTTCGCCGCGCCCGTTTCGTCCTCCAGCAGCAGAAAAAGGATAGGCTGATGCGAAACGAACGATAGGAGGAGCTGAGACACCTCGTGGACGAGCATGTCCAGATATGGAGCCTTGAAGTTTTCAATTTCAAAGCATCCGGACCCTGTCCCGACTCCCGACGGCAGGCATCGACTGCAATGTCGGCCTGACGATAGCAGCAACTCGACCATCCTCAAACGCTACCGATCTTGGGGGCGAGGTGCACCATCCAGTTCACCGACCGGCAGGACATTGCGCCAACGCGGATCGCCGCCGCCGACAACTGGGGCAACGACGAGCGCGACAACCAAAAGGAAAACTAATGCTGAACCCCACGCGGAACGCCCAAGGGCGGAACCTCCACGGCGTTCAGGCGCTGGCCATCGAATCGTTCGAAGGTCCACGCGCACAGCGTATGTCTTCAAGGAAATGAATTCCGCCAGTGGTATGACACAGTTAAGTGAAGGATCCGATCGGAATGATCGGAGTTTTATCTGGCTGACGGTTATGGCTAATGCTTAGTGAGTTCTGGGACGTCGATGATTGACGTCTTTTTTTGTGGCCATCTCCGTCAGCTTGCTCGGCACTTGCCTAGACATTCCAGTTGACGTGCTGGCAGCATTCCTTGGTCGGGAACGCATCTGTTGCTGTGACGCAACGTAGCGCCCCGGAGACTGCAATTTGCGGAACGAACTCCCTGCCATAATGTTGAAGGGTACATCGGCGCAAGATCGGTGATCCATAGCGAGGCAGGAACGATGACACCACACTGGGACAGCGCAGTGTTGATTGACACGTCGGGCACAAATCTTTCCACGACTGAGGAAGCATTCGCATTTATAGAGATGAAGTGGCGCACCCTTCCTCAGCGAGAACGGGACGTCGCTTACCGTAAGGTATACGGCGCCATGAATGGACTTGAAACTCACGCTGAGGCGCGATCATCCGTCGTCACCCTTATCGCGGCCTGTCCATTACTGTGCTGAAAAGGTGTGAAGTGCGGGCCTGACGGGACTGGCGATCACGGCTTAAAGCCCGGCTGAAACAAAATGTCAGCGCCGCCCGGCTCAAGCCTCGGCGATTTGGACATTAGCATCGGCGATCGTCTCCTGAAGCTCATCTACTCCGGCCGTAACCTGCCTACGCAGGCTCGTTCAATTCTTCGAAGCGAAGACGCAAATTCAGTCTGAACTGGAACGAATCTACAATCATCGCATTGGTCTGCATCAGCAAGGCCTGATCTATGTTGTCCATCGTCAAACAATGCACGTTACGATCGCTGCCGGTCATAAGTTACCGTGATCGAACGTGCGGACAAGCCGTGTCGGACGCAGCGAAGACGAAAGCCTTGGGAGCAGGAGTGATGCCACCGGGAAATTCAAAAGCGGTTCCCAGGCACTTCTGTTGGTCGTTCCAGCCATGAAATACCAGGGCATTCCTCGGCAGGGGTTTTTTTTCCTCCGATGTGCAACCTATCATCAGCGCTGTCCGTAGAGTAAGCGGATGGGTGGGACATATCCCATATGAGTGTGCGTTACCGCGGTTTTGTATCGTCCCACCTGTCTATCCCCGCCACCTCAGCGATGCTGTCGGTCCTTGATGACCTCGCCGAGCCGCTCCATCCGCTCGGAGCGTTCCTCAATCTGGTCGAGGTGCCGGTCCTGCATGTCGAGCCGGTGGTCCAGATGCCGGCGAAGATCCTTGATCTCGCGGGCCACGAACCGGATTTCCTCCAGCACCATCGGGATCAGCGTAAGCGGTGTGCCGATCACACGTTGGCGGCGTAGTTCCACGGGAGCAGGTCTTGGATCTGGCTTTGTTTGTGGCCTTTGACGATGGCGGTGAGCGTGGTTGTCAGCCAGGCGTGCGGATCGACAG
>Ga0265797_10000313_pt1 | contig 89981 bp, 80 predicted proteins | sample P2T30metagenome_FD_192433 | JGI IMG/M metagenome (GOLD analysis project Ga0265797, IMG submission 192433) | Plant litter microbial communities from East Loma Ridge, Irvine, California - P2 T30 | ecosystem: Environmental > Terrestrial > Plant litter > Unclassified | place: USA: California... | reverse complement strand
CTCGACCCGCGTATTCTTCAAGCCCTGGAGGCCCGCCCATGAGCCTGCCGGTAAACGTGATCACCGGCTTCCTCGGCAGCGGCAAGACCACGCTGCTCAATCGGCTGCTGGCCGGCGATACCCTTGGCGACAGCGCCCTGCTGATCAACGAGTTCGGTGACGTCGGCATTGATCACCTGCTGGTCGAAGAAGTGGCGCCGGGCACCGTGCTGCTGGCCGGCGGCTGTGTGTGCTGCACCGTAAACGGCGACCTGCGCCAAGCCCTGCTGGACCTTCACGGGCGGCGCGAGCGTGGGCAAATCCCGGCGTTTCGCCGGGTGCTGTTGGAAACCACAGGGCTGGCCGACCCCGCGCCGATCCTCGCCACCCTCTTACGCGACCCTCAATTGCGCGGGCGCTATCACCTGGGCTTGCTGGTGACTGTGGTAGATGCCGAACAGGCGCAGTTGCAGGAACGCCTGCACCCTGAATGGCTCACCCAAGTCACCGCCGCCGACCGCCTGTTGCTCAGCAAGGGTGATCGGGTATCGGCTGTTACTCTGGCGAACGTGCAAGCCCGGCTGGCCGCGCTCAATCCTTCGGCCAGCCAGGCACAGACGCGGGATATCGTGGCCGGTGATCAGCTGTTGCTGGGAGAAGGGCTGCGCGGCGCCGACCCGGACGCCGAAGTACAGGGCTGGAAACTGTTCGGCGCCGTAGACGCCAGCCGCCATGGCACCGCGCACATCTGCTGCCTCGAATTCGACCGACCGCTGGACTGGGTGGCTTTTGGGGTGTGGCTATCCATGCTGTTAAGATGCCACGGCGAACGTATTCTCCGGGTCAAGGGCCTGCTCGACGTGATTGATTCCCCGCAACCTATCGTCATCCATGGCGTACAGCATTGCCTGCACGCGCCCGTGCACCTGCGCGCCTGGCCGGGCGGCACGCCGCGCTCCCGGCTGGTGTTCATCGTGCGGGACCTGGACACCGCCCAATTGCGCCGTTCCTTCCGGGCCTTTCTCGGCGAGGTTGGCCAAGCGGCATGAGCCAACCGATCACGCTGCGCGTATTAGGCACCTCGGTCACGTTGCTCGAACCCATTCGCGTGCGCGCCGAGCAGGAGCTTGGCATCCGCCTGGAATATCACATTCATGAAATCCAGGCGGCCCAACGCATCGCGGTGATGGTGCCGCACAGCTACGACCTCTATGACCAGTGGTTCCATAACGTGGATTTCGTGTGGCCAGCCCGCGCCATCCAGCCCATCGACACCCGCCGGGTGGCGTTGTGGGAGGAGATCAACGACCTGCCCAAGCTCGGCCGCCTGCACCCCAGCGACCGCCTGGCACGGGGCAGCCTGCCTTGCGATCGCTTGTTCGTGCAGCACGACGGCAGCCTGGGCAGCCAGCGCAGCGACTTGATCAGTATGTTGCCGCTTACCCACAACGCCGACAGCTTTGCCTACCGGCCCGAGCACGTGCCGCCGTCATTGGCCGGCCAGCCAGAAAGCTGGGCATGGCTGCTGGCCAAAGGCTGGTGCGGCCACGCGGCCTTGCAAAGCGACGCCGCCATCGGTGCGCTGGACGCGGCGCTGGCGGTACAGGCCAGCGGGCTTGCGCACTTCGATAACATCGGCAACCTGCGCCTGGATGAAATCGACACCTTGGCCCGTTGCCTGATCCAGCGTCAGCGGCAGGGGCATTTCGCCGCGTTCTGGTCAGACGACCGGGAAGCGGGGGAATTGATGCTCGGCCCCGACGTGCATATCCAGAGCCTGTGGTCGCCCACCTTGATGCGCCTGCACCGCGCGGGCCTGAAGTATCGCCTGGCCGTTCCCCAGGAAGGCTATCGCGCCTGGTTCGGGGGGCTGTCGTTATCACGTTGCCTGGAGGGGAGGGTCAAGGATGCCGCCTATGCCTACCTGAACTGGTGGCTTGCCGGCTGGCCCGGCGCAGTGATGGCGCGTCAGGGCTTCTACATTTCCAATCCGCCGCGCGCCCGCGATCATTTATCCCCCGCCGAATGGGATTACTGGTACGACGGCAAGCCGGCGGCCCAAGCCCTGCCGGGCAGTGACGGCGAGCCGCTGATCGAACCGGGCGAGGTCCGCGAGGGGGGCGCCTACGCGCAACGCATGGGCCACATCGGGGTGTGGAACGCGGTGATGGACGAGCACAACTACCTGGTGCGCAAGTGGGCGGACTTTCTGCGGGCCAGCCGGGTCAATTGATCCGCCCGGCGTGAGCGCACGGGCCGGATAAACAAAACCGCCGCGCCACGAAGAAAATTACACTTTCTTGCCTCGCGCGCGCGCGTTAGCGTGCTGTCGCCCAAATGAACCGGGCCGGCTTGATAACCCCTACAAAGGATGTGACCACCGCCATGAAACACCTCTCCATGATTGCCGTGTTTACCGCAGCCGTTGTTGGCGGCAGCGTTGCCTGGGCCGAGCCGGCGCCGCAGGCCGATTCCACGGCCCCGGAAGCGGACATGGTGGTCACCCTGCTGGGCACCGGCACCCCCACCCTGGACCCGAACCGCTTCGGCTATTCCACCCTGATTCAGGCCAACGGCCTGAACCTGGTATTCGATGCCGGCCGCGGCAATGCCATCCGGCTGGCTCAACTGGGTATCCCGCTGGGCAAGGTCACGGCGACCTTCCTCAGCCATTACCATTCCGACCACATCAATGGCCTGCCAGACCTGTGGGCCACGGGTTTTCTGCCCAGCCCGCAGAACCGCCGCACCGCGCCGTTCGAGCTGTATGGGCCCACGGGCCTGCAAACGCTGGTCGAGGGCATGGAAATGATGATGTCGGCCGACCTGCGCATTCGCCGTGACGACAATGAGGTCAAGCCCGAGGCCCAGCGTATCAACGCCCACACCTTCAACCGCCCTGGCGTGGTGTTCGAGCGCAAGGGCGTGAAGGTGACCGCCTTCGAGGTGAACCATGGCGACCGCATCAAGCCCAGCTACGGGTACAAGGTTCAGTACAACGGCCACACTGTCGCCTTGTCTGGGGACACCCGCTACGATCAGCGCGTGATCGAGAACGCCAAGGGCGCGGACGTGCTGGTGCACGAGGTGGGCGGCGTCTCGACCCACCACCTGGACGAGGATTGGGCCAAGCCCAACGCCAACCACCACACCACGCCCGAGCAGGCGGGTGAAGTATTCGCCAAGGCCGAACCCAAGCTTGCGGTGTTTTCCCACATCTCCCGCCCGGGCCCCCGGGACGAAACCAATAGCGACGATGCGCTGGTCACCCGCGCGAAAAAAGCCTGGCCCAACGGCCGGGTGCTCCTGGGCAGCGACCTGATGCGCATTTACGTGGGCAAGGACGTGCGTGTGGTGGAGTGGGCGGGTAACTGACCCCCGCGCAACGCCCATATGACATTGCTCGCGGGCAGCCCTCGAAAAGACGCTTTCGAGGGCTTCACCGCGATACCGGCCTTCAACTTGCTACTGGGAGCGCGGTTTACACAAGCTTCAAGCCACCGGTTGGCTCGGCCCCGGCATCGGCGAGGGCTTGGCTTGCGCTTGCTTCGCAGGCTCAGCGGTGCGCCGCGACCATGTGCGCAGCACTTGCAGGGCGACGGTGTTGCGAATATACCGCTGCCAGATGAAGGCGAGGTCGAACAGCACCACGCCTAGCCACCACAGGTAGATGAAGGCAAGGGAGGAGAGCAGTAGCGGCCACAAGGCGCTTTTACCCTCGCTGAATGAGTTATCGTTCAAGGCACCCACGAATACCGCAACGGCCAGGACCGCGGCGCCGCCTCCAACCATGGCTTGTCGGCCCAGCCGCGGGCGACGGGGCACCAGCCACGGCAACAGGGCCAGTACCCCGCTTATGAACACGAGCATGCCCGCGTTACCGGGTACCACATCCCAGCCCTTTGGAATGAATGCCACGGCCCAGCGCGCCAAATAATCAGCCGGCGCCGAAGGCAGCAAGAACGCGCCAAGTGTCACACCGCAGGCAAACACCAAGGCTGCCAGTAGCGCCCAGCGAGCATCGGTGTGTTTCACCAGGCGTGGAAGCCTCCCGGCTACGGTGACACTGGCAAGCAACAAGGTAAGGGCTGCGACAGTCTTGCAGGTTTCGATAGCCGGCCATTGGGCGCCAAGAAACACCAGCACCGCCTTACACATCAGATAAACGGCCGAAAGGTGCAGCGCCAGGGATACGGCATAGGGTATGGCGGTGCTTGCTGGATGACACAGCACGTGGCTGGCCGGTGCAGCAGCCTTCACTGGTGATAGCCCGGCCTTGTACGCGAAGTGTCGGAACACTTCCCTGTCCGTCCAGTAGCCGGTATGGGCTTTTCCCGGCACCAGGTAGCGGCTGAAACCTATGTCATGGGTTTTGTCGAAGGCGAAGGCTGCGCATTCGTGTGCTTTCAAATACTCTCGGGCGGTGTCCAGTTCGAAGCCGATGGGGTCGCCTAGATCGTAATAGTTGAACCACTCGATGGGGGGCACGGCCTCTCGCCAGCGTCTCGCAGGCGCCTCGGGCGGCAACCCACTGCGGCAAGGTGGCATATCGGCGACTGTGTGCTGGCGGGGCCATATACTCGGCCACAGCAGGAGATGCTTATCGATCGGCGAGCCGATGGTCATGAAGCTACGAACGTGCCTGACCCATTCGTGCCTGGGATCGGCCGGGCCGGTGGTGGGCTCGTCCAGCGCTTCGAGAAGTGCAAGAAAGCTGATCACCGACCCCTCGCTGTGGGATATGAGGTGCAGTTGCGCGGGAGTGTCGGGGTATTTGGCCTTATGCAGTTCAAGCACCTTGGTCATGTCATCGTGCAGCCGTGACACTACCGCTTCTCGGTGGGGCTTGAAGTCCGCGACCAATTGCACATCGCCCACGTAGTCGGCAAGTACCTGGCCCAGGTCGAATTTGAAAATCCCCAACTTTCCTAGCACCCACGTCAGGTTTTCCAGCACCCCAATCCCTTCAATGGCTTCGGCGATCACCGACCCGGCCAGGCCGGTATCGGTAGCCTGGCCGTTTTCGGCGCCGCGCACGGCCAGGCGATTGGCGCGTGCCACGATTGTCTGCGCCCAGCCTTTGCTTTCCTCAAGGGTATCGCCCTGGGTCACCACACCGCGCGGGATGTCTGCCCAATAGATCTCGGCGAAGCCGACCCCGGTCAGCGGGTGAGGCGGGTCTTTATCGTCAAGCGGGCGCGGTACCAGGAGTTCCTCCACATAGGCCAGGTTGCTGGTGGTGGTGAAGAAGCCTAGCGGCAGCAGCGGAAGCGGCACTTGCTGCCAGCAGGCAAAGCTGTGGGCAACCCGTCGAACGGTGTCGCAGCGCTGCTGCTGGCCGATACCGTGGATAGCGACGATGATTTTTTTTGGACATGATTCAGACATGAGGGCAGATTCCTTGGGCAGGAAGTGTGCCGTTATCGCATCAAGGTGAATACGTAGTACGCCCTGGTTGGCGCAACGGGGCCGCTGGGAGAAAGGCGAGGCCGGTTCCGTGAGCCAGGGGATGGCGGGGCGGGTAGGCGTTGAGCCTGAACTGGCAATTGCCGTTTTCCACGCCAATAGTTTAGGCGTGATCCTCACCTCGACAGGGCCGCCTATCGCGTTGCGCTGCCGTTGCGCCGGGCAAACGCGCTTCGCCGACCAAAGGACTGGCGCCGCCCGGCCCGTGGGCCTATACCCTTTCGCATTGGAGCGTCATGACTCGAACAACTAAAAGACATGGGCGCTCCACTGCCGTCATCGTTTCCGTGAAGCCAGCCGTTGTAATACCCGCGGCGGCGCGCAGCTAACAGCGCGCCGCCGGCCGACACCCACCGAAACCCTTGCCTTGCGGCCATTATCGAGTCCCGCGCCTGACCGACGCCCCGCGTGCGTCGCGCGCGCTTGCGCGTGAGCACCGTGGCCTGATGAGCCTGAAGACAAGGAGCGCTTTTGATGACTTTTCATCTGGATAACATTCTCGACGATAGCGATATCGACAAACCCGACACCCGCCGTTTCCTTTCGGCATTGCAAGCCAACATTCTCAAGGGCCATGGCCGCCACCACATCGCCTTGCTGTTCCTGGAAATCACCGAGGTAAGCCAGGCGCGCGCGTTTCTCCATCACTACAAGGTCACGGACGCCGCCACGCAGTTTCACGAGACCAGGCGGTTCAAGGAAACCGGTGAGCCAGGCGGCCTGGTGCAGCTGGTGTTCATCAGCCACACCGGATTAGTGAAACTGGGCAAGGCGGCCGCCTTCAAGCAGGAGGATGGGACGCCATTGGATGAGTTCTTCGAGGCCGGCATGGCGGGCGACACCCAGGTGCTGGACCGCGAGGCGACCGACTCCTGGCAGGCCGCGCTGAAGACACCCGTGGACGTATTGCTGCTGTTGGCCCACGACGACGAAGACGACTTGGCCCGCATCACCTTCAGCAGGGTGAACGAGCTCGAAGAAACAGGGGGTGGGTTCAGGGTACTGCTCACGCAAGAAGGCCGGGCGTACTTCAACAAGGCCAAGGAAGGGCTCGAACACTTCGGCTATGTGGACGGGCGCTCCCAGCCCTTGATGACCACAAGCGACATCGCCAAGGAAAAGGGGGACAAGGCCAACTTCGTGTATGACCCCCAGTCGCCCCTCGAACAGTTCATGTTCAAGGACCCATTGGCGCCGGATCACGGCCTGGCAAGCCTGTTCGTGTTCCGCAAGCTGGAGCAGGACGTGGCTGGGTTCAAGGCTGCCGAAGCCCTTCTGCAACAACGCATAACTCCCAAGCCGGAAGACGACGAAATTGCCGGCGCCCGCGTGGTGGGGCGTTTCGAAAATGGCGTGCCGGTCACCATGAGCCCCGCGCCGGCCGCGGCCCCGGTGGTCAACGACTTCGATTATGGGGAAGACGCGGCGGGCAAGCGCTGCCCCTTCCAGGGTCACATTCGAAAAACCAACCCCCGTGGTTCGAGCCCCGGTGGCCTGGATTTCGACAAAGGCGTACAGATGGCCCGGCGCGGTATTACCTACGGCGCCAGGATGCAGGACCCGGACACGGCCGAGTTCGTGGACAAACCCAATGACGGCGTGGGGCTGCTGTTCATGAGCTATCAGGCGTCCATCGCCGATCAGTTCCACTTCATGCAGGTGCGCTGGGCGAACGACCGCAAGTTCCCGAAAATCGACCCAACCGATCTACCTGTGGGGATCGACCCGATCATCGGCCAGGCGCGCGCCGAGAATACAGTCGCGGCCCTGAACGACCACTCATGGCCGGGCATTGCCGTGCCGCCACCCTCCGGCTTCAGTGGCTTCGTTCACCTCAAGGGAGGCGAGTATTTCTACACGCCTTCGCCCCAGGGCTTGAAGAATCTCTGACCCCACACCCATCCGCGCCCGGCCGGGAGCCCGAGCGCGGATCGCCCTCAGTACATGAGCTTCAGTTCCAAGCCCAGGTAGTTGCTGTCATGCCCACCGGCATCGCGCAGCGCGGCGCCGGCTTCGTAATGCACCGCTTCCACCGCCCCGGAGAGGTGGCGGTTGAAGGCGTAGTCGGTGCGCAACTGAGTGTAGTAACCGGTCCAGCGGCCGCCTTGCCCCGCGGTATTGGCCACCGGCAGGTTGGGTTGGGTGTAGACGGCGTCCTCGGTGGTTTGCCGCCACAGCAAGCCGACCGCCGCCTGCACCGACAACCCGGCCAGGGGTTTGACCGTGAGCGATGGCTTGACGTGGTACAGGTTGCTGTAGCCGGTATAACCGGCCAGAGAAAAGTAGTAACCATTGGGGAATAGCGGGTTGAACGTGCCGAGGTTGCCATCCCCCGAGTGGCCGTCGCCGGACGCGGCATCTACTTGCAGGCCCAGGCGGGGCGACCAGGGCAACGATGCCCAGGTGTAGCCGGTGCGGCTGCCGGCGGCCCACGCATGGATATCCTTGGGCCCCACCGAGCCCCGTTGCAGCATCGCTTCCAGGTCCCAGTCATAGCCACCCGAGCTGCCACCCAGGCGCGCATCGAAGATAGACCGGTGCTCGTTGCCTTCGGCATCCAGGTAGCCGGCGTCACGTTCCTCGTAAAGGCCGTAATACGCCGACAGCTCGTTCTTGCCCCCGACCAGGCGTTCTACCCGCAGCATATGGAAGGCGACGTCCGAGTTGGACTTGTCATCGAAATGGCGTTCGTCCTGGTACTGCACCGGGTGGCTGGCCAGGGCGATGAACCGCCACAGTGGGGTTTCCCAGTCGGCCCACACCGCGTCGAAGGATTGCCGCACGTTCGGGCCGTCGCGGCTGGACACGAAGCGCTGCAGGTCGAAGGCGAAATCCTGGCGGCCCGCCCGGGCCTTGAAGGTGTGGCCCCCCAGCGTGGTCACGTATTCGGCGAAGGCCAGGCGCAGATCGAGATGGTTCTGGTCGGCGCCGCCCACCGTGCCCTTGTCGAACGCGCGGGCGTCTTCAAGCTGCGTGAACACCCGCCAGTGCTCGTTCAGGTGAAGGTCGGCGTGCACGTGAAGCCGCTGGATCAGCCAGCGGTCTCTTTGTATGCCGCGGGTACCGAAATCCTTGGCGTTGTTCATTTCGAAGCGTTCGCGCAGGGTGGCCCCCAATGACAGGTAGCGCTGAGGATCGTGCGCCGATAACCGGATGTACTTGAGGCTGTCCAGGGGCTCGCGGGCAACGGCGGGGTTGCCCAGAACGGACCAATCCTCTTGCCAGCGGTTGGCTTTGAGGGCGGGGCGGGCGGGCGCCGCGCTGGTATCGGCGGCTTGGGCGGCGCCGCAGCCTAAGGGCCAGAGCACCACCAACGCCCAGGCGCCGTGGCGCAAGGGCTGGCTTATCACGCGTACCACGGGCTCAGGACTTCCCGGCGCCGGTGAGCTGATGAATCTCGGCCACGTAGCCGCCAGGGAATTGCACCATGGCCGCGGTGCGGTCCGCCTGCCCGGCGGCCGGCACCAGAATGGTCGCCCCCCAGGCTTGGGCTTTTGCCAGCGTGGAGGACAGGTCCGCCACTTCGTAGCCAGTGGTGTCATGGCCGTACGGATACGGCAGTTGGCCGTCGGTGATAAAGACCGTCATCTTGCCGAAATCCGACGCCAGGCTTACGCGGCGGAATGTCTGGCCCGGCTGGCCGATCTGCTCGCCAGCGGCGCGAGCGTCGTCGGCCACTACCTTGCCGTGAGCGAAGCCCAGGAAGGCCTTGATGAAGGCGTCGCCGCGCTCGGGCGAGACGTACACGCGGTTCTCCGGAATGGTCTGGAACGCCGCGTACTCGGGCACCCTGGTGTGCCAGTACAACTGCATGTTTACCCCGCCTGGCCACTGCACCACGGCGTCGCGGCCGATGGGGTCCGGGAAATCATGAACGATCACATCCGCGCCGTTGGCTTTGGCGGCCGCGAGGGCGGCGTCCATGTCCTTGACCAGGTAGCCATTGCGTTCCTGGCCGAAGGGGTGCGGCACTGGAGTGGTGAAGCCGAACAGGGACACGGTTCCCACCGGGGTCTGCAACAGTTGGGACGTGGTACTGCTGGGCACTGGCAGTACGTTCACCACCACCTGCGGCGTGCTCTTGCCGCTGAAGGTGGCGAGGAAGCTCTGCACAAAGCGATCCACGTCCGCCGGCGCCACGTACACGTGGGTGGTGTCATATTGCGGCGCCACGGCCACGGCCGGGGTGGGTGCCGCGTTGGCGGCCAACGGGCCGGCCAGCGCCAGGGCCAACGCCAACAGCAGGGGTTTTGAACGAAGCATTTTCATCGGTACCGCCCAAATGAATTCGAAGGAAGGAAGGGCTCTGCCACGGGGCTTTGACTGCTTGTAAGCAAGGCTAGGCCGCGGGGCCGGGCAGCGCTTGTACCCCTGTGCTCTTTTGGGGCGGCGCGCGGCCTGTCAGCCGGCGCGCCGATGCGGCTGGCCTTACCGGGTGTAGGCAGGAACCCGGCGGCGGGCCAGCCAGCCGTCCACACTCAGGGCGCCGCCTCCGAATGCCGCCACCTGCAACAGGCCGCCAGCGATGGCGATGTTCTTGAAGAAGTTGATGAACTGCCCCTGATCCCCAAGCGAGTTGTGGAATAGCACGGCGGTGACCACCGCGAAGGCCGCCATCAGCACAGCTACCAGACGGGTTTTCACACCGATCACCAGTAAGCTCGCCAAGCCCAGTTCCACACCGGTGGCGCCGGCATACCCCAGCGTCGGGAAAGGCATGCCGCTGGATTGGATGTAAGCCAGGGTAGCCGCCGGCGCGCCGACCTTGGCGGCGCCGCTGAGCAAGAACAGAGCGGCGAGCAGAACGCGGCCGACGGTGGCGGTGGTGTCTTTGGTGGTGATGGTCATGGGCGTAGCTCCGTAAGGTTTTGAAGTGCCGTGGGCCGGCGATGGAAGAAGCTTACGGAGCGGTAGCTATCGGGACAATCAGGCGCTTTTGAACTTTACTGTCTCTAATATCGATACACTACGTGCCGGCCAGGTCCGGCCGTCGACATGGATCATTCCAAAGGCGCAAGTACCAGTACGGAGCGCTGGCCCGGGTCGGTCAGCCAACGCCCACGCACGCCGAAAGTTTCGGCCAGGCGCCGCGGTGTGAGCACCTGAGCGGGCGGGCCCAAGGCAACCAGCCGACCATGGTCAAGCACCGCGACCCGATCGCAAGTCAATGCCTGGTTCAGGTCGTGCAGGGCGATCACGGTCGTGACCGGCAAGCGGTGGATCAGCCCCAACAGCGACAGCTGCTGGCGGATGTCCAGGTGGTTGGTGGGTTCATCCAACAGCAGCAAACGAGGCTGCTGCGCCAACGCCCGAGCCAGGTGCCCCCGTTGCCGTTCGCCGCCGGACAAGCTGTGCCAGGGGCGCTGAGCGAGGTGAGCGAGATCGACCGCCTCCAGCGCCAGGGCGACCTGGCGATCATGCTCGGCGCCCCAGGGCGCCAGTGCCGAAAGCCAGGGCGTGCGGCCCAACGCGACCACCTCCCACAGGCGAATGCGCTCGCGGGTGTCGGCGTGTTGCTGCACCAGCGCCAGCAGGCGCGCCACCTCCCGGCGGTTCATGCCGGCCATCGGTTGGCCACCGAGGTGAACCGCCCCGGTAGTAGGCGTGGCGATCCCCGCCATCAACTTGAGCAGGGTGGACTTGCCAGAACCATTGGGGCCCACCACACCCAGGCGTTCGCCGGGCTGCACCTGGATCGAAACGTCCTGGAGCAAGGCCACGCCATTGCGCGCGAACCCCGCCCCGGCGCACGCCAGCAGGGGGCTGCTCATGGGCGGCGCTCCCCATACAGCAGCAGCGCGGCGAACACCGGCGCACCGATCAGCGCGGTGATTACCCCGATAGGCAACACCTGGCCCTTGATCAAGGTGCGCGACACTACATCCGCGGCCATGAGAAACACCGCGCCGGCCAGCGCCGACAGTGGGATCAGGCGGCCGTGGCCAGGCCCCACCCACAGGCGCAACGCGTGAGGGATCACCAGCCCCACGAAGCCGATGGAGCCGACCAGCGACACCATCACCGCGGTCACCAGCGCGGCGCAGGTCATCAGCACCACCTGCACCCGGCCTACCGCGATACCTAGCGAGGCGGCCGAATCCGCGCCGAAGGTAAAGGCATCCAGTGCGCGCCGGTACCACCAACAGAGGATGAGCCCCAGCAGGGCCACCGGCACGGCCAGGCCCACCGAAGGCCAGCGCACGCCGCTCAGGTTGCCCAGCAGCCAGAACAGGATGCCCCGGGCTTGCTCGGCATTGGCCGAACGGGCGATCACGAAGGCGGTAAGGGCATTGAACAGCTGGGAACTGGCGATGCCGGCCAGGATGATCAGCCCGGCGCTGCCGCTCAAGCGCGAGGAGCGCGCCAGCAGCACCACCAGCCCGAACGCCAGCAATGCGCCGAGAAACGAGCCCGCCGACAGCGAAACGATGCCACCGCCCACGCCCAGCACCGACACCATCACTGCCCCGGTGGACGCGCCCGCCGAGATGCCCAGCAGGTAGGGCTCGGCGAGGGCGTTGCGCAGCAGCGCTTGCAGGATAACGCCACAGATCGCCAACCCCGCTCCGCATGCCCCGGCCACCAGGGCGCGGGGCAAGCGGTAGTTCCATACGATGCCTTCGTCGATAGGGTCCAGCCACCAGGCCGCGCCCGTGAGCTTGTTGGCCAGCACCTTCAGCACCACGGTCATGTCCAGCGAGGTTTCCCCGATGGCCGTGGCCAGCAGCAGCCCCGCGCACAGCAAGGGCAAACTCCAGCACAGCGGCCGCGCGTGAGCCAGCATGCCGTGGCTCATCGGGCGTAACGCTCACTGGCGTCGGCCAGTTGCTCGATCCCGCCGAACAACCGCGTACTGGCCTGCATCGCATCGGCATCGAGGATCACGATGCGGTTGTGTTTAACCGCTTCCATGTTGCGGGTTACCGGGTCGCTTCTGAGAAATTCCAGTTTCTTTTCATAATCGTCGGCGGGGAAGCGGCGGCGGTCCATCCGCGCGATCACGATCAGGCTCGGGTTGGCCCGGGCCAGGGTTTCCCAGCCAACGGTGGGCCATTCCTCGGTGGACTCCACCACGTTGCGAATGCCCAGCGTGCCAAGCATGAAGTCCGCCACGCCGTTTCTACCTGCCACGAAGGGGTCGCTGGCAAGGTTGGCGCTGGAGAACCACACCATCGCCGAAACGTCCTTGCCGGAGTGCCGCGTGGCCCGCGCGACCGCTTGGGCCAGGCGCGCCTGATAGCTGGCCACCAAGGCCTCGCCCCGGGCGGTTACATCGAAGATGTCGGCCAGCTGCCGCACGCTTTTGTACAGGCTCTGGATGTCGAACGCTTCCAGCCGGGTACCGTCGGCGCCCTTGAGGTTGTCCTTGCCTTCGCAGTCCGAAGGCAGCAGGTACGTGGGGATGCCCAGGTCATGAAACTGCTCGCGGGTGCCGACCGCGCCTTGGGGGCCCACCATCCATTCGAATTGCACCGCCACCAGCTGCGGCCGCTTGGCCAGTACGGCCTCGAAGCTGGGCTCGTTATCGGCCAGCCGCGGTACTTTGGCGTCCTGCGCGGCGTACTCTGGCAGCACCGGGTCGAACCATAACGAAGAACCCGCGAGGCGTTCGCCCAGGCCGAGCGCGTAGAGTATTTCCGTGGCGGCCTGGCCGATGGTGACCGCGCGCTCCGGCGCCCGTTGGAATGTCAGCGCCTTGCCGCAGTTTTCCACCGTGAGCGGGTAATGGGCAGGCGCCGCGAAGGCGCTCAGGGGCAGCGCGAGCAGGAAGGCCAGGGCGGGGCGGCAGAACATGATCAACGGTGGGTCTCCAGCGGGAAGCCATCGCGGCAAGCACTGGAAAGCACATGCCCGCGACCCCGACTGGCCACGGCCGGGTTCGCGGAAATGCCCCTTCCGGACACCCCGCCGGTCAGTTGTGTGAATGTGGCCGGCAGGTCTCCTGACTGGCGAGTCCAGGCCAGCTCCAGCCTTCCCGGGGGTACCCAGTGGCATAGGGGGAGCGGGCTCGTCGCCTACAGTTGCGGGGGCAGTTCCGTTTCAGGCACGGGCCTGTCGGATTCCCTGTTAGTTCCTCTCGGAAACCGGCGCGCCGATAGTAACCCAAACGGCGGGATTGGCAACCGCGGGGCATGCGCTCGAGGTCAGGCCGGGGCCGGCTCGGCCGTGGCTTGGGCCTGGGCGAGCAACAGGGCGGCCAACGCCTCGGGCGCCATGGGCCGGCCAAGCAGATACCCCTGCGCCTGATCGCAACCCAGGCTTGCGAGTACCGCGAGCTGCTCGCGGGTTTCCACGCCCTCGGCGGTGACCACCATCCCAAGGCTTTTGCCCATGGCCACGACCGCGCTGACGATCGCCTGATTGTTGGCTTTGGGATCGCTGAGGTTCATCACGAAGCTGCGGTCGATCTTGATGCCGTCGAACGGGTAGCAGCTGAGGTAGCTGAGCGAGGAATATCCGGTGCCAAAGTCGTCCATCGACAGCTTGAGCCCCGATGCCTTGAGCCGGGTCATCACGGCCAGGGCGCCGTCGGCATTGTCGAGCATCACGCTCTCGGTCACCTCGATCTCCAGGCGCGACGGTGGCAGCCCTGTAGCCATCAGCGCCCGCTCGATACGGGCCACCAGATCGCTGCGCATGAATTCGATGCAGGAGAGGTTCACCGAAACGAACACCGGCAGGGGCCAGCTGGCGGCCAACGCGCAGGCGCGGCGCAGCACGATGTCGCTGAGGGCGACGATCAGGCCGGTTTCCTCCGCCAGTGGAATGAATACCGCGGGGCTGAGCAGGCCTTTTTCCGGGTGAAGCCAGCGCACCAGCGCCTCGGCGCCCAGAATGCGAGTGCCGGTGATATCGAAGCGCGGCTGGAACACAACGCTGAACTCGTCGTGTTGCACGGCCCGCTTCAGGTCCTGCTCCAGGCGCCGACGCTCCTGGATTCGGGTTTTCATTTCGGCGTTGTACAGTTGCCAGCGGTGGCGCCCACAGCTCTTGGCCTCGTACAGGGCGATATCGGCCAGGCGCAGCAGCTCCTCGGCATCTGTGCTGTCCAGCGGCGCCTGGGCGATGCCGATGCATAGCCCCAGGCGCAGCTCATGCTCGGCGGAGACGATGGGCCGGGCGAAGTCGCGCAACAGTGCCTGGCACAGGGCGCTCAAGCATTCGGAGGCGACCCGGGGCGTGATGACCAGAAACTCGACACCCCCTAAGCGCGCCAGCACGTCATCGGCGCGCAGTGTCGCGCCCAGGCGCCGGGCGACCTTGACCAGTATCTGGTCCCCGGCGATATGGCCAAGGCAGTCGTTGATCTGCTTGAACCCGCTGAGGTCGATGAACAGGATCGCGAACGGCGAAGGGCAGGCGCCGTCCGCGAGCCTCTCGCGCAGCAGTTGATAAGCGTGCCCTCGGTTGGGCAGGCCGGTCAGCGCGTCATGGCGCGAGAGGTAGGAAATGCGCGCCTGCGCCTCGGCTTCCTCGGTCACGTCGCTGACCGTCCCGCGGTAGCCGACCACCTGCCCGCCATCGCGGATCGCTCGCGCATACAGGTTGCCGAGCCGCCGGCGGCCCTCGGCGTCGGTATGGGTGCAAGGCAACGGTTTACCGGGGCCATCGGCATGCGTGGCCAGCCCGGCGAACGCTTGTGGGTCCAGGTTCAGGCACTGGTTCAGTGGCTTGCCGAGCCAGGCCCCTGTGGCGAACCCGGTCGCACAGTGAAAGCGCGCCGACAGGTAGGTAAGCCGCAGCTCGGCGTCGGTTTCCCAGATCCAGTCCGAGGCGCCTTCGGCGATATCCCGGAAGCGCTCTTCGCTCAGCCGCATGGCGTCCTGGCCGCGGTCGATCTGTTCGGCGGCGCGAATCGAACGGCGCAGCAGCAGCCAGGCGCCGCCAGCGAAAATCAGCGAAGTGAGCAGCACGAGCGGCAACACCATCCGCAGAAAAGTAGCGCCGGGCGTGGCCACATCCCAGGTGAGAAAAACCGCTGGGTCGGCGCAAAGCTGAAGGCTCACGGCCGATTGCGCGGAGCCTTGGCGCAGGTTCGGCAAGCCGAAAATGCTGCCCATGCGTTGCAGGGACACCGGCCCGAGCACGTCCACGAATATCAGGTAGGCGAGTTCATCCGGGGGGCTGTCCAGCGCGTATGACAACGGCTGGATCGCCGCCGCCGCGACGATCGCCGGCCGGCCATCGACACTAAAATACCCGGTCACCGCGGCACGTTGCCCAGCCTTGTCGCGGGCTTGGCGCAGCAAGGCGGCCAGGTCGCCCTTGATCCAGCCCGACGCTTCCCGTTGTTCGAATTGCCCGGCCATGAATGCATAGCGGGTATGGTGCCGGGCGTCCACGATGAACACACTGTTAAGCCCGTATTGCGTCAGCAACGAGCGCCCCATGCCCATCTGCTGGGCTGTCCAGGCGGTGTCCACCTGGCCATGGGTGTGCTCGTAGGCTTCGTCCCAGAAGGCGAAGTCCAGCAGGGTAAAGGTGATGTTGGTGAGCCAGGCATCACCGGCGGTTTTCGCCAGGTGCTTGTTGCGCTGCAATTCGTCGTTGTTGAGGGTGGAGGCCACTTGGGTGACCACGCTGCTGGCCCCCAGGAACAGGCACAGCATCAGGGTTGTCACCAGCCAGGCCGAGCGGTGGGCCAGGCGCGCGTGGCTGCCGGGGCGCGAGGGTTCGGGCGATTGGAGTGCGATGGACATGCGGCTCGGCTCGGCAGGAAGATGGCAAAGTGCTGTAAATGGCTATCGGCTGCCCGGCCGTTGCGCTGCAGCCGCCGAAGCGCCGGCGCGACAAACGGCGGCGTCAGCCCGCGAGCACCACCTGGTCACGGCCCTGTCGCTTGCCCAGGTAGAGGGCCTGGTCCGCGCGGCTGAACAGCTCGCGGAAGGTTTCGCCCCTGTGCAGTTGCGCGACTCCGAACGTGGCCGTCACGGCGAGCGTATCGGTATCGGGGAGCACCCGCAGGCGCTCCCGGATTTGCTCTGCCACGCGTTGCGCATCGGTCAGCGGCGTGTCGAGCATCAGTATCAAGAACTCTTCGCCACCCCATCGGGCGGCCATGTCGGTCTCCCGCACGCAGTCGCCAATGGCAAGGGCGACCCGTTGCAGCACGTAGTCGCCCTGGTCGTGCCCGTAGCGGTCGTTCACCTGCTTGAAGTGGTCCACGTCCAGCAACACGATGGATACCGGCACGCTTTGCGGAAGCTGGCGGGCCTGCTGGAGGATGCGCCGGCGGGTATAGAGGTTGGTAAGGCTGTCGCGGTTGGCGCTATGAAACTGATGGAACTGCATCGTCAGCGAATAGCGAACCGACAACACCGTGGCGTGCAGCAGCAGGGCCGTGGCGGTGAACAGGTTGATGAAGCCGAACGCCTCCATCAGCAGCGGCGAAATTGCGTAGCTCCCACCCAGGCGGTGGCGCAGGGCGAAGCCGCCAAGGGCCACCAGCAGGATCGCCAGGCTCAGCAGCATCCGGCGCAGCGGCGCCGTTTGAAAGCTGAACGACAGGATCGGCACGATGCAGAACAGATAGAAGTAGAAATTGCTTTCCCAACCCAGCACCCAGGTCGCCAGCATCGCGTGCAGGATAATCTCCAAGCACATCAGCATGCCCGCCCGTTGAAACCGCTTCTGGCCTAGGGCGCGCAGGCAGACCATATAGGCGGCGATGCTGGCGATGTTGCCCAGCCACAATGGGCGCAGGCCCAGGATCAGAAACAGCACGAACAGCACCACGTGAATACCGAAGGCAATCTTCACCACGGGTGTGATGTGTTTCCAGAATTGCGCGGTCGCATTCTCGAGCACATGCTCGCGGTCACTGGCCGATAGGGTGTCCATCAAACGCTCTCGCTGATAAGGCAGTTAGCTGCTTGACGGGTTATCGGCCTGGGGCGAGGCGGCTTTAAGCCAGGGGACGCGTGGCCTGGCGGTTATCGCATGGCTGGCGGCGCGGGCTCGGCGGCGTGAAGAAAACCGCGGGCCAGTTGCTGGTACAGCTCAGGGCCCATTCGTGAGCTGACGGCTCTGGCGATAAGCGCCACGGCCATAAGGCTGATCACCAGGCCGTGGCTGTCGATCATTTCCATCACAATGATCGCCGAGGTGATAGGCGACTGCGTGACGGCAGCCAGAAAGCCCACCATGCACAAGGCAATGGTGGGCTGGGCCGCAAGGCTGAACAGCTCGGCTGCGTTGCTGCCGATCGCAGCGCCCACCGCCAGGGACGGTGCGAAGATACCGCCTGGAATGCCGGAAAAGTAGGTCACTACCGTGGCGAGAAATCGGGTGACCGGCGCATGCCATGGCAGGGCCACGTCCGACGCGATTACCTGGGCAGTGATCCCGTAGCCGCTGCCCAGGGAGGTTCCCGCGCTGACCCAGCCCAGTATCGCCACCAACAGCCCGCACCCGCCGGCGAACCAAACGGGGTGAAGCCGGCGCCATTCCCATATGGCAAGGTGGCGGTACCGCTGTGGCCACAGCAGCATTCGGCTGAACCAGCCGCCAGCCAGGCCGCAACCGATCCCGATGACCACTACGGGCGCCACGATGCCCAGGCCGACGTCTTGAATATTGAAGTGGCCGAAATAGTTGTAGTTACCCTGCAGGGCGATAGCTACCAGGCCAGAAAGGATAATGGTGCTCAGCAGCACGCCACTTGTGCGGGTTTCAAGCTTGCGCCCGAGCTCTTCCACCGCGAACGCAATACCGGCCAGAGGTGTGTTGAAGGCGGCGGCGATGCCTGCCGCGCCTCCCGCCAGAATGAGATCCTCCGCTCTTACAATCCGGGCATTGGGCAGGAAGCGGTGAAAGAAGTACATGATGGAAGCCGCCACCTGAACCGAGGGGCCTTCGCGCCCCGCGGAAAAGCCCCCTGTCAAGGCCAGCGTCCCTAGCGCGACCTTGCCGAACGCGATGCGCAGCGAAACCAGCTTGCCGACCGGTTTGCCTTGATGTACCAGCCGCGTAGCGGCGATCACCTGAGGAATTCCGCTGCCCTGGGCACCCGGGAACAGGCGTGTGGTCAGCCATACCACCAGCATGCCGACCAGTGGCGTATAGAGAAACGGCAGCCACGGCCGAGCGGCCGATTGTGCGGCGAACTGTGCCAGCGCCAGATCAGCCATCCGAGCGAATAGCACTACCACCAGGCCGGCTACCGTCGCCGCGGCCCAGAGCGTGATACGGGTGCGCCAGCGCATGGACGCGAAACGACGCCGTATGAGCGTTACCGGTTTGATCACCCGCGAGGGCCCTCACATACAGCCCAGAAGAGCGGCAAGCCTAGCCAAATGAGCGACGAATGCCAAACGCTGCTTGCAGACCCGGCGGCCGGGTTAAACGCCCTCATGCCCAAACAGGGTGGCGCCTTGCTCGCGAATATAATCTACAAAGGCCCGCAGCGGGGCGGGGAGGTGACGGCGGCCGGGGTAATACAGGAACGGCCCGCTGAACGTTGGCCACCAGGGCTCGAGCACCGGTATCAGGGCGCCGCGCGCGAAGTGCGGGCGCAGCCAGTCTTCAAACAGCATGACCAGCCCGCTTCCGGCGATGGCCATGTCCACCAGCAATTCCGCCGCGCCCCCGATCTGTACCTCCAGCGGGCCCTTGGGGTCGATTTCCAGGGTTTCGCCGTCACGTTCGAATGCCCAGGGCGGCATCACGCCGCTGGCGAAGCGGCCGCGCAGGCAGGCGTGGCCAAGCACGTCGCTGGGGTGTTGCGGCGTGCCTTGGCGGGCCAGGTACCCGGGCGCGGCCGCCAGGGCGAAGCGCTGGGTGCGTGGCCCGATCGGCAGCGCCACCATGTCCTGTTCCAGCCGCTCCTCGTAGCGGATACCCGCATCGCAGCCGCTGGCCAGCACGTCCACGAAGCGGTCATCGGCGATCACTTCCACCTTGATGGCAGGGTAGCGTGCCACAAACCCCGGCAATACCTGTGGCAGCACCAGGCGCGAGGCGACCACGGGCACGTTCAGCTTGAGGGTGCCCGCGGGCTGCTCATCCGTCCCGCGCACGGCGTCCAGTGCCCGCGTGACATCCGCCAGTGCCGGGTTGAGCGCCTCGAACAGAGCGGCGCCCGCCTCAGTGAGCACCACGCTGCGGGTGGTTCGGTGCAGCAGCCTTACCTGCAGCTGGGCTTCGAGCCGGCGCAGGGCATCGGACAATTTCGACGCGCTGCTGCCGGTGCGCCGGGCGGCGTCGCGAAAGCCCTTGGCCTGGGCGACAGCCATGAAGGCACGCACGTCGTTGAGGTCTACCGGCATTGTTCGGGCTTCCGTACAGGGTGTGCGCACTATAGCCAATTATCGCGCAGCCGCCCCGCGCCTATAGTGGCCGCTTCCTTGCTGACGGAGCGTTTCCCATGACAAACCTTACCTACCTGCTGGGCGATCGCTCGGTCAACCGCCTGGGCTATGGCGCCATGCAGCTGGCCGGCCCTGGCGTGTTTGGCCCTCCCAAAAACCCGGACGCCGCCGTCGCCGTGCTGCAAGAAGCGGTGAAGCTGGGTGTGAACCACATCGACACGTCAGACTTTTACGGGCCCCATGTGACCAACCAGTTGATCGCAAAGGCACTGCGCCCGTATCCGCAAGGCCTCACTCTGGTCACCAAGGTCAGCGCGCGGCGCGACGAACACGGTAGCTGGCTGCCGGCGCTTACCCCCGCGGAATTGACCGCGGCGGTGCACGACAACCTTCGCCACCTGGGCGTGGAGCAGTTGGACGTGGTGAATTTTCGCAGCATGCACGGCTTGCACAGCCCGGCGGAGGGTTCCATCGCCGAAGCCGTTGGCACGCTGGCCGAGCTCAAGGCTCAAGGGCTGATCCGGCACATCGGGGTCAGTAACGTGACCGCCGCGCAGGTGGCCGAGGCGCGAAGCATCGTACCTATCGCCTGCGTGCAGAATTTCTACAACCTGGCCAACCGCGCCGACGACGCGCTGATCGATGCGCTGGCCGCCGAGGGTATCGCCTACGTGCCGTTCTTCCCGCTGGGAGGCTTCAGCCCGCTGCAATCCACCGGCCTGAACGCGGTAGCCGCCGAACTTGGCGCCACGCCGATGCAGGTGGCTATCGCCTGGCTGCTTCAGCGCTCGCCGAACATCCTGCTGATCCCCGGCACGTCCAGCGTCGCCCACTTGCGCGAGAACATCGCCGCAGGCGAACTTCGGCTGGCGCCGGACACCGTGGCGCGGCTGGAGGCGATAGCCTGAAGGCGGGCACGCGCTTGATCAGCGAACCTCGTTGTCGGGGGAGACCTCCGGCATGGTTTGCGCCTGCCAGAGGGCTTCGAACAATCCACCGCCGCGGCGCAGGTGGTCGGGGTGGCCGTCTTCGACCACTTGACCGGCGCGCATGACCAGCACGCGGTCGAACGCGGCGATGGTTGCCAGTCGGTGCGCCACCGCCAGCACGGTGCGCCCCTGCATGAGGTCGGTCAGGGCCGCCTGGATCACCGCTTCGGAGCGCGAATCCAGGGCAGCGGTGGCTTCGTCGAGAATCAGGATCGGGGCGTTCTTCAAGAATGCCCGAGCAATGCCCAACCGTTGGCGCTGGCCGCCGGACAGCATGACGCCGCGTTCGCCCACGGGCGTGTCATAGCCTTGTGGCATTTGTTGAATGAAGTCATGACAGTAAGCGTTGCGCGCCGCGGCGTACACCTCCTCGCGGGTAGCCTCGGGGCGACCATAAAGAATGTTTTCGTAGACCGTGCGGTTGAACAGCGCGGGCTCCTGCGGCACCACCGCAATCTGCCGGCGCAGGCTGTCCTGGCTCATCTTGCGGATGTCCCGCCCATCGATCCGAATGGCCCCCTGGCTTACGTCATCGAGCCGCTGGAGCAAGCCGATCAGAGTGGTTTTCCCGGCGCCGGAGGGGCCGACGATACCCACCCGCTGGCCGGGTTCTATGCGTATGTTCACCCCGTCCAGCACGCCGTTGCCGCCGGGGTAGGCATAGCTTACGTGTTCGACGTCGATCGCGCCCTGGCGCACGGGCCAGTCCATGTCGTGATCCGGCAGGCCATGGGGTTGGGCGATGATCCCGAGTGTTTCGGCAATCGCGCCCAGTTGCTGGGTGGTGTCCACCAGCGCAAGGGCCAGGTCGCGGGAGCCGTGCAGAATGCGGAAGGTCAGCGCGCTGACCAGCACCACGTCACCGGCGGTTACCTGGCTTTTGGTCCATAACTGGATGGCCCAGGCCAACATCCCCCCCGCCATCAGCGCCAGGCAGACGTCATGGAACACCCGGGCTTTTTCCAGGTACAGCCAGCTGCGCTGTTGCGCCCGCGCCTCGGCCTGGATTTTTTCGCCCAGGCGCTGGCGCTCCCGCTCCCGGGCAGAGAACGCCTTGATGGTCCATACATTGGAGACCAGATCCACCAACTCCCCGCCCACGTTAGCGGCCTGGGCGGCGAAGCGTTGATGCTTGCTGCGCCCGCGTATGCCGAAGTACGTGATGATCACCGCTACCAGCAACACACACGCCACCAGCGCCAGGGCCATTTCGATGCGTACCGTGGCGAGCACCAGCACCGCGCCGATGAAATCCACGCACGGCGGGGTGATCTTCCAGATCAACGCCCCGTACACCGCGCCCGCGGCCGTGCCGGTGGCGGAAATGCGGCTGCCCAGCGCCCCGGCGTAATGCTCGGCGAAGTAGCGCATGGGGTGGCCGGTGAGGTGGCTGAAGAGGTCCACGCGCATTTCCGCGCAGCTGGCTACCACCGTGCGGCAGCCCTGCCAGCCGCCCAGGCGCCAAAACACGTTCTCCACCGCGATCAGCGCGATGAACAGGCCAAAAGGCATCCATACCCGGCTGCTGGCCGGGCCAGCCTCGCTCATGGTGTCCACAAGCAGTTTCATGCCGTACTGCACGGCCACCGCGCAACTGGAACCGCCGATGATGAACACCGCGAGGCTGCCATAGGCCACCGGGTGCCGACACACGTACTGCCACAGGAACCGGCCTGCGCCGCGTGGCGGAATCGCCCTGTTCATGACACCTCCGCAGTTCCTTCCTGGCGCAATGTATTCAAGGTATTCGCTTCGCCGGCGGCGGTAATGCCGCAGCGTTGCGCCATCCGTTGCAGGGCCGCGGCCGAGGGGCCGTGCACGGTTCGATGGCCATGCACATCGGCGAAGCCCAGCAGGCCGGTGTGGCAATGGCGGCCGTCATCCCACCCGGGGTAATCGAGCACCGGATACAGGCACACGCCCTCCAGCGGCACGCGGGCGGCCAGGGCCTGGGCCACTTGCACGCCGATGTAATCCAGCCACGGCTGGCGGGCGTCGCCCTCGGCCCCGGTTTCGGTGATCACCAACGGCCGCCCGTAACGCACGTGGACCTCCTTGAGCATGCCCGCCAAGGGCCGAAAGTGCGGATGGCCCAGAGGGATCTGGGCGCCGCCGAGGTACCACTGGTTGTGGGGGTAGAAGTTCACGCCCAGTATGTCCAAATACTCCGGGCGCCCGCCCAGCCCAGGCCAGGCCCGCCCGCTGAGCAGGTCCCACGCCTCGAATTGCGCTTGCCGGTAATGCTCGGCGGGTTCGGCGTCGCCCGGCCGGTCCGGCGCCGCGCGCACGTTGATCAACGGGTCGGCCTGCACGAAACGCGCCCTGGGCTCAACCGCGCGCACCGCCTCGATCGCGGCGATGCTGGCGCGCACCAGCTGGTGCTTGAGTTCCATGCCTCTGCCCGAAGCGCCCGGGTTGAAATAGGCGACATCGCCACCGGCCCAGGCCCAGAAGGAGATCTCGTTGATAGGGCAGTAGTAGGGCACCGCATCGCCGCTGTCACGAACATGGGCCGCGACGGCACCGGCAAAGCGGGCGAAGCGCTCCACGAAGGCCGGTTGCCAGATATCCAGGTCATCCGGGAAACCGTAATGGCAAATATCCCAGATCACCTGGGTACCAGTCGCCTCGGCGGCGGCCAACTGGTGGTCCAAGCTGCTCCAGTCGTAAACGCCCGGGCGGGGCTCCAGCAAGTGCCAGCGCAGGCCATCGCGCACCGTGCGCACGCCGTGGGCCTTCACCGCCTGGTAATCCTGCGCGGCCCAGCGGTCATGTCCGGTACTCGCGAGCAGGTCCAGCCGGCGGCCGTCCTTGCGCCGGTAACTGGAACACTCGAAGCCTCCCATGAGGAAGCTGGCGAAGGTTTCAGGCCGATGCATAGGTCTGCGCTCCCGCGTCCGCCTCGCCATGTTCGGCTTCCAGCCGTTGATACAGCGCCAGCGCCTGGCCCACTACCTGATCCATGTTGTAGTACTTGTAGGTGCCCAACCGGCCAAGGAAGGTCACCCCGGGCGTAGCGTCGGCCAGCGCCTTGTACTGCTGATAAAGGGCGGCGTTTTCTGGCGCCGGCACGGGGTAGTACGGGTCCCCCTCGCTGCTGGGGAATTCGTACGTGAGGCTGGTCTGGGGGTGTTCCTGCCCGGTGAGGTGCTTGTACTCGGTGATGCGCGTATAGGGCACGTCTTCGCTGGGGTAGTTGACCACCGACACCGGCTGGAACTGTGCCTGGGGCAGGGTCTTGTGCTCGAAGCGCAGGGAACGGTAAGGCAGCCGCCCGAGTTTGAAGCCGAAGTATTCGTCCACCGGCCCGCAGTACACCAGGTGCGCGCGGTCGATCTGTTGGTCGACCTGGGCAAAGTCTGTGCTGAGCAGAATATCGATGCCCGGGTGGTCCAGCATGCGTTCGAACATCCGGGTGTAGCCGTGCAGTGGCATGATCTGGAAAGTGTCGCCAAAATAGCGGTCGTCGGTATTGGTGCGCGTGGGCACCCTGGCGGTTACCGAGCGGTCCAGTTCGGACGGGTCCCGCCCCCATTGCTTGCGGGTGTACCCCCGGAAGAACAGCTCATAGAGCTCTCGGCCCACCTGGCCCACCACTACATCCTCGGACGTACGCACCGGGTCCACCGGCTCGGCGCGTTCGGCCAGGAAGGCTTGGGCGCCGGCCTCGTCCAGTTCCAGGCCATAGAGCGTGTTGAGCGTGGTGAGGTTGATCGGAATGGGCACCAGGTGGTCGCGCACCTGGGCCAACACCCGATGCTCGTAAGGGCGCCATTCGGTGAAGCGCGAGAGGTAATCCACGATGCGCTGAGCGTTGGTGTGGAAGATGTGCGGGCCGTAGCGGTGCACCATCACCCCGGCGGCGTCCAGGTGGTCATAAGCGTTGCCGCCCACGTGGTCGCGGCGATCCACCAGCAGCACGCGCTTGCCCAGGCCCGCGGCCAGGCGCTCGGCCAGCACGCTGCCGGCGAACCCGGCGCCCACCACCAGGTAGTCGTAGTAGGGGCGGCCATCGGCGCTGCCGGTGGCTGCGTTGGCGCAGGCCTGTTCCAGGGTTATCCGAGGCATTGGATCTGCTCCATCATGGCGTTCCAGGTGTTGTCCCAGGACATGCCCCGGAGGGCTTCGTCCGCCGCGGCGCGCAGTTGTTCCGGCGCCTGGCGTTGTATGAGCGCTTGCTCGACCGCCGCGATGAAGGCCTGAGGGTCGTCGGCGATGTGCACCACTTCACTGTTGCCGTAGGTACGCACCACGTCGGTGATGGAGGTCGACACCACCGGGCAACCACCGGCCAGGTATTCCGGGGTTTTGGTGGGGCTGATGAAGCGCGTGGCTTCATTACGCGCGAATGGCATGGTGGCCACGTCCCAGCCACCGAGGTAGGCGGGCAGCTGGTCATACGCCTTGCCACCCAGGTAGTGGATGTTGGGCAACCGCGGCAGCGAGGCGGGGTCGATCTTGACCACCGGCCCCAGGATCACCCACTGCCAGTCCGGCCGCTGGCGCGCCACGGCCTCGACCAGAGCGATATCGAAACGCTCGTCGATCACACCGAAGAAGCCCAGCCGGGGGTGAGCGATCGCTGCTTGATCTTCCGGTTCTGGAAGGCCGTCGCGCGCCGCGCCGAAGTGGGCGATGTCGACGCTGCTAGGCATGGCGTGGGCATTGGCGTGCTGGGTTCGCTTGGCCTCCCAGATGCTCACGCCTCCGGTGAATACCACGTCCGCCCGGCGCAACAGCTCCTTTTCCCTGGCCACCAGCTCGGGCGGCGCGCCATGAAACGCGGACAGTTCGTCCATGCAGTCGTAGAGGGTGACCCGCGGCGCCAGGTGGTCGCTGAATGCCAGGCTCATGGGCGTGAAGTACCACAGCAGCAGCTCCGGGTGCGGGTTGTCCCGCAGGTAGCCGTCGAGCAGATCCCGCAGCGCGGCATCTGTGCCCGCAGCGTCGAGCCCGGCGGGCAGGCGAGGGGTCACCACCGTCACCCCGCTGGGTTGCGGGAATACATCCAGGTACGGGGCGGCCCCTTCCCCTGGCAAGGGCTCTTCAAAAAAGAGCACGTCGAATCGGCGTGCCATCCGGGACATCAAATGCTGGGGCCGTTGGTAGACGAACCCCCAGCGCAGGTGGGAGAGGCAAACCAATAAAGGGCGCGCGGCCAGCGCTTGTGCGAGCCCGCGGGCTTTCTCTTCGGCTACGGCGGCCTGTAGCTGGAGTGGCTTCACTGTCATGGGAGGGATCCTGATGGTCATCACGCGTTATCGATTCGTGGCGCAGCCCTTTCCCTACCGCCTGGCAGAACCACGAGGGCGCGGCCGCTGACACTCAGGGTAATGGAGGCCGCGCTTGGCCATCTCGTTCCGATGGGGTGGGCCTTGGGGCGACGAACGACATCACCGCTCGCAACGCCGATGGAACTGTCCGCCTCGTTGACCCTTCCGTACTAATGGGGGTACAGGCCGGGATCAGTGCGTAAACCGCCGGTATGCCTTCCTTCCACGACCAACGCAAAGGACGACTCATGATTCTAGTGACGGGTGGGGCAGGGTATATCGGTGCGCATGCAGCGTTGGCGTTGCTGGAAGCCGGTGAGGATGTGGTCATCCTCGATAACTTCTGTAATAGCAGCCGCGAAGCGATCCCCCGGGTTGACAAGCTGAGCGGGCGAACGGTGGAACTGGTCACCGGGGACATCCGCAACCGGGCGCTGCTGGACAAACTGTTCGCGCGGTACCCGATCGATGCGGTGATGCATTTCGCGGGTTTGAAGGCCGTGGGTGAAAGCGTTCGGCAACCGCTGCGGTATTACGACACCAATGTGGGCGGCAGCATCAACCTGTGCCAGGCCATGGCGTATGCCGGAGTGTTCACCTTGGTGTTCAGTTCTTCGGCGACGGTGTATGGGGACTGCAGTTGTATGCCGATCAATGAATCGACCCAATGCGGGCAGCCCACCAACCCGTATGGGCATTCCAAACTGATGACCGAGCAAATGCTGGCCAGCCTCGCCGGGGCCGACGAGCGCTGGCGTATCGGGGTGTTGCGCTACTTCAATCCTGTGGGCGCCCACCCTTCCGGGCTTATCGGTGAATCGCCGCGGGCGACGCCGAACAACCTCGTGCCCTACCTGCTGAAGGTGGCCGGCGGCCAATTGCCGGCGCTACCGGTGTTCGGCGGCGATTACCCCACCCCGGACGGCACCGGCGTGCGGGACTACATTCACGTGGTGGACCTTGCCCAGGGGCACGTCAATACGCTCCAGTACTTGCGCCAACATGCCGGCCTGCGCGCATGGAACCTGGGCACCGGGCTGGGTTACTCCGTGCTGGAGCTGGTCGCGGCTTTCGAACGGGTTAGCGGCATCAGCCTGCCCCTGGACCGCCGCGAACGCCGGCCGGGGGACGTGGCCCAATGCTGGGCAGACCCCACCCGGGCCTTCGAGGAACTGGGATGGGTAGCCCAACGGGACCTGGAAACCATGATGCGCGATGCCTGGCGTTGGCAACAGGCCAATCCTATGGGTTACGAGGAAACTGCCCGGCCCGTGCCGGCGAGCAGGCTGCCGGCGAAAGAGCAGGGGGTGGGTTGAGGCTGCCTGCACCCGCCGCCCAGGTGTTCCTCACAGGCACGTATACCCGGCGTCTGCTGTGATAATGGCGCCGGTCAGCAAAGAAGACGCGTCAGAGGCCAGAAACTGCACCACCGATGCCACTTCATGAGGCTGGCCCATCCGGCCGGCGGGGGTCATGTCGAGCCATTTCTGGATCAGCCCTGGCTGGCTTTCCAGGCCGTGTAGCAAAGGCGTTTCAATGTACGTCGGCGCCACGGCGTTTACCCGCACGCCACGTGTGGCCCATTCCACCGCCAACGACTTGGTGAGGTGGTGTACGCCAGCCTTTGACGCGTTGTAGTGACACTGGGGTTGCGGGGCATTGACGATCTGCCCGGACATCGAACCGATAGTGATGATCGATCCACGCCCGGCGGCAAGCATCCGCCGACCAAACCCCCGGCAGGTACGAAATACCCCGGTCAGGTTCACCTGCACCACCTGGTCCCATTCCGCGTCTGGCATGTCCTCGGCCGGCGTATTGGAAACGATACCGGCGTTGCACACCAGAATGTCCAGCGCGGGCAAGGCATCAGCCAGGGCGTTGATGCCGGCGGTGTCGGTCACATCCAGCACTTCGGCACGGGAGTGGTAGCCCTTGGTGCCAAGGTGCCGCGCGGTCGCTTCGGCGCGGTCGCGCAGGATGTCGGTACAGATCACCCGCGCGCCGGTTTCGGCAAGCGCCTCGGCGATGGCGGCGCCGATGCCCTGGCCGGCACCGGTCACCAGCGCGGTTTTCCCTGTAAGGTCAAGTTTGTCGCGGTAGTTCATGAGGTTTTCTCCTTAGGTCAACGCGCAGCGAAGGGGCTCGCCACGAAGGCCTCGCAGCGCCTCTTCAGCGGCCAGCCGCTGCAGTTTGTCGACTGATGCATCAGAGAAAAACGCCGCATGGGGCGATAGCAGCCCATGAGGGGCCGTGCGCAAAGGCGAGTCGGCGGGAAGCGGTTCCTGTTCGAACACATCCAGCCCCGCGCCCGACAGTTTTGCGCTCACCAGCGCGGCGCTTAACGCCGCCTCATCCACCAGGCCGCCGCGGGAACAATTGATAAGGATCGCGCCATCAGGCATTCGCGCGATGGCATCGGCGCCGATCATGTGGCGTGTTTCAGGGGTTAATGGCACGTGCAGCGACAGCACGTGAGCGCAGGCAATCACCTCGTCTCGGGACAGGGGTTCGATGCCGGCCGCCCGCGCCTGTTCGTCGGTCACGTAGGGATCGAAGCCGACAATGCGGCAGCCGAATACCGCCATGCGCGCTGCGTAGGCACGGGCAATTCGACCCAGGCCAATAAGGCCTACTGTGGTATCGCGCAGGGAGCGTAAACCATCGACCATCTGGCCGATCTTCCAGTCTCCGCCGCGGATCCCTTTGCCGAAGTGGTCCAGCTTGCGGGCCAGCGCCAGGGTCATGGCGGCGGCATGGTCGGCCACTTCCTCCACGCCATAATCAGGCACGTTGCACACCCGCACCCCGAGCGCCTTGGCGGCGGCGAGGTCGACATTATCAACGCCTACACCGTAACGCACGATCACCGCGCCAGGCGCCATGGCCTGCATCACCCGGTGGGTCATGGGCGCGAAATTGTTGACCACGGCATTGGCCGCCCGCACCGCCTCCAGGGCTTCATCTTCGGACCGGCACTGGTGCTCGGCAAACTCGGCGCCGGCCGCCTCGGCAGCCGCCTTTTCATAGCGGGTGTTTGCGAAGGCATGATCCGTGACCACAAGCTTCAACGAGGGCGTGCTCATAGCAGGCCTCGCTTGGCGAGGTTGCGCATCAGCGCCCGAGTACCAAAGGTCCAGGGCGCCGCTTCGTGGGCGTAGACCACGGTATTGCGCAGGGTACCCAGCAGCGGCGTGGAGATTTCCACGACATCGCCGCGCTTGTGGGTAAACCCGGAGCCTTTTTCGCCGCGGTCCTGGGTGGGGGCGAACATGGTGCCGAGGAAAAGCATGAAGCCATCGGGGTACTGGTGCGAATCGCTGCGCGTCTGGGCAACCAGTTCGGCCGGCTTGCGGCTGATCTCGGCCATGTTGGAACGGCCGGTCATCTCGAAGCCGTCCTCGCCAGTGACTGCCATGGTCAGGGTGGCGTTCTCGATGTCGCCGAGCGTGAAGGTGTCATCGAACAGCCGGATGAACGGCCCGATGGCACATGAGGCATTGTTGTCCTTGGCCTTGCCCAACAGCAGCGCCGAACGGCCTTCCACGTCTCGCAGGTTCACATCATTGCCAAGGGTGGCCCCGCGGATGGTACCCCCGCTGTCGACCGCCAGTACCACTTCGGGCTCAGGGTTGTTCCATTGCGAGATCCGATTCACCCCCACCTGGGCGCCGTAGCCGACCGCCGACATGGGCTGAGATTTGGTGAATACCTCGGCGTCCGGGCCAATACCCACTTCAAGGTATTGAGACCACAAACCCTCGGCGATCAGCGCCGCCTTGACCTCGGCCGCCTTTTGCGAGCCCGCCTGCACGTTGGACAAGGTGCCGCCAATCAGCGCGCCGATGCGTTCGCGCAGTTCATCGGCGCGGGCCGGATCGCCGGACGTGCGTTCGTCGATCACTCGCTCGACCATACTTCTGGCGAAGGTTACGCCGCAGGCCTTGAGCGCCTGGAAATCACAGGGCGCCAGCAGGCACGGGCGCTGCGCGTGATAACCCATCTGTTCGGCATCGAGGATCAGGTCCTCGACAGTGCCCACGGCATCCCCGGTAAGGGCATCGAAGCGCTGAGCGGGATCGTTATCGAGGAAATCTGCCATCGAGACCACCGTAGGGGTCACGTCGATCAGCACGTTCTCACGCAGGATAACCACTGAAGGGCCTTTGCCGGGAAGCCAGACCCGGCCGACCAGTTTCGCGTTGTGAAGGGAGGTGGGCAGCATCGACGTTTCTCCTTGTTGGTATCTAGCAATGCTACGTTTCGATTTTGAATTCGGTCAAGCAGTGTTGTAACGCAACAACAAGGTTATAGCGGTTTTAGCGGCATTCAAGGCTGTAAGCCCCTGATTACGCGGGATATTAACGATTTTTAAGAACGTTTGGCAGCAGGGGCCCAGCTGAAGGTGGGCGCTTCGTTCACCGAAACTCGCTTGCAAAAAGCTAGCAATACTATATTTTCGATTGCATTACTGGCCCATTCCACAGAGGACGGCGACGGAGACTCATGAATAACAATAATGCTCTGTTCGATTCGATTACCGCGCTTGACGGCGCATTGTTCATCAACGGCCAGTTTCGCCAGGGCACCGGGGAGCGCCTGGCGGTAGAGAACCCGGCTACCGGGGAGGTGATCGGCCATATCGCCGCTGCCACGGCCGATGAAGTAGATGATGCCGTGACCGCGGCCCGTACCGCCTTTGGAGGCTGGTCCCGGCAACTGCCCAAGGCGCGCGCTACCGCCTTGCACCGCTTGGGTGACCTGATCGCGGCGGATGCCCTGAGCATGGCGCAAGTGATGACATTGGAGCAGGGCAAGCCGGTCAACGAAGCCAAGGGCGAGATACTCAAGCTTGCCGAGGCGTGCCACTTCTATGCCGAAGAGGCCACTCGCGTGCACGGCGAAATCGTGCCTAATGACCAGCCGGGGTTCCAAAGCCTGGTGGTGCGCGAACCCGTAGGCGTGGTTGGCGCCATCACCCCATGGAACTACCCGGCGGAATTAGTGGGCTGGAAGCTGTGCGCCAGCCTGGCCGCAGGCTGCACGATTATTGTGAAGCCCGCCGAACTCACGCCTTACACGGCGTTGGCCATCGCGCGCAAATGCGTTGAAGCGGGCATCCCGGACGGCGTGGTGAACGTATTGACCGGCAAGGGCTCCCAGGTTGGGCAAGCCTTGGTGGACCACCCGGGCGTAGACAAGATCGCGTTTACCGGGTCCAGCGCGGTGGGCTTGCACATTCAGCAGAGCTGCCCGCAGGTCAAGCGCATGTCGCTGGAGCTGGGCGGCAACTGCCCGCTGGTGGTTACCGCCAGCGCCGATATAGACGCCGCCGTAAAAGGCGCAACGCGCCGCAGCTTCCGCAATTGCGGGCAGATCTGTATCGCGATCAACCGCATCTATGTTCATCGGTCGGTGTATGCCGAGTTCGTCAGCAAGCTGGGTGCGGCAGCCGACGCCTTGAGCGTCCATAACGGGTTGGAAAACCCCGCAGCCGACCTCGGTGCCATGGCCTCGGCCGAGCCCCTGACCAAAACCCGCGCGCACCTGCAGGACGCACTTGCCAAAGGCGCGCGGCTGGTCGCCGGTGGCATGGCACCAGAGGGCGAGGCGTACGGGGCAGGGCATTTCTTCCGGCCTACGGTGGTTGCCGATTGCACCCATCACATGCTGGTAATGACCGAGGAAACCTTCGGCCCACTGGTGGGCGTTGCCCCCTTTGACGACCTCGCCGAGGCGGTGGCGCTGGCCAACGACACGCCGTATGGCTTGGCCTCGTATGTCTACGCCCGTGACCTGGTGGATATCCACACCCTGTCCGCCGGGTTGGATTACGGCAACGTCGCCATCAACAACGTTGACGCCGGCATCATGAACGCGCCCTATGGTGGTCGCAAACAAAGCGGGGTGGGCTACGAACACGGCCGTGAAGGCCTGCTCGAGTATTTCCATTTCAAGCATGTAAGGCTTCATCACGGTGTGGGGAGCTGAGCCATGGAGGCGCTGCTTGGAATCGACATCGGTACATCGGGTTGCAAAGCGTTGCTGCTCGACACCAAGGGCGCGGTGATTGCCTCGCACACCGCCAGCTACCCATTATCTCAACCTCGGCCGGGCTGGACCGAGCAAGATCCGCAGCTGTGGATCGACGGCGCGCGCCAGGCCGTTGCCGGTGTGCTGCAACAGGCGCCAGGCGTAGAGGTGCTTTGCATCGGCCTGTCCGGGCAGATGCACGGGTTGGTCCCGCTGGATGGCGCCCACCGCGTATTAAGGCCGGCAATCCTCTGGAACGACCAGCGCAACAGCGCGGAATGCGAGCAGATCACCGAAGCGGCGGGTGGGCTGGAGGGCCTGCTGGCGGCCACCAACAACCGCATGCTGGTGGGCTATACCGGCGGCAAGATCCTCTGGATGCGCCGGCATGAGCCGGACCTGTTCGAGCGCATGACCACGGTGCTCAACCCCAAGGACTACCTGCGCTTGCAACTCACCGGCGAGGTGGCCACGGAAGTGTCGGATGCGTCCGGCACCGGCCTGTTCAACGTGCGCGAACGGCAGTGGGCAACCGGGTTGACGGAGCGCGTGGGTATCGACCCCGCATTGCTGCCGCCCGTGTTTGAGTCCCAGGTCATCAGTGGCCGGGTTTCGGCCGCCGGGGCCGCGCTGCTGGGCCTGCCTGTGGGCATTCCGGTGGTAGGCGGTGGAGGTGACTCGGTTATCCAGACGCTCGGCTCCGGGGTCATCGCCCCGGGCGATATACAGACAACCATCGGCACGGCAGGTATCCTCGCGGCCGCGCTGGATGCGCCCCAGGCCAACCCGGAGGGGCGTTTGCAGGTGTTCTGTAACGTCGCCTCGAACAAGTGGCATTGCATGGGAGTGTCGCTGAACGCCGGCTGTGCCATGAGTTGGTTCCGCGATGTTCTGGGCCCTGGCGTCAGCGGCACCGTGCCGTCATTCGAGCAACTGGCGGTCGAGGCCAGCCTGAGCCCTGCTGGCGCTCGCGGCCTGCTGTTCCTGCCGTACCTGAACGGTGAGCGCTGCCCGCACCCGGACCCGGTCGCCCGCGGCGCTTTTGTAGGCCTGCGGGCCTGTCATCGGCGCGAAGACATGGCCCGGGCCGTGATGGAAGGTGTGGTGCACGCGCTAGCGGACATGCATGCATTGATGACTCCGCTGGGCATTGCCGGGCACGTGATCAAGGCATCGGGCGGCGGCGCGCGTTCGCCGCTGTGGCGCCAGCTGCAGGCGGATATCTTCGGCTGCGACGTGGTGACCACCGAAGGCGCGGCCGAAGGGGCTGCGTTTGGCGCCGCGCTGGTCGCAGGGCTGGGTATAGGTGTGTGGCGAGACGCCGCGAGCGCCGCAGCGAGTTGCCGCGGCATTACCAGGCAGGGGCCCGATGGCACCAGCACCGAGGTATTGGCCCGCGCTCATCGCATCTATTGCCATTTGTACCCGGCCCTGCGGCAGACCTTCGCAGCGCTCGGCGATCCTATTTTTGATTAGCAATTTGTTTGGAGTGTGTTCCATGTCCGCCTATTCCGCGCTTATTTTCGATCTTGACGGAACGCTCATCGACAGCGCGCCTGACATCGCGAAAGCCCTGAATGTGGGCTTTGCATCGAACGGCTGGCCCGAGCTTCATCCCGACCATGTGGAGCAGTTCATTGGCAATGGCCCGCGCCGCTTGATCATCGATATCCTCGAAGACCTTGGTATTGCCTATGACGAGGCCGCAGTGCAACGGGCTTTTGACGGTTACCTGCGCGCCTATCTGGAAGACCCGGCAGGGCTCACCCGTTTTTTCCCTTATGTGCGCGAGGACCTGCAGGCACTTCGGGATGCGGGCATCCGCCTGGGCATCTGCACGAATAAAAATCACGCGGTAACCGGCAAGGTGCTGGAACAATTGGGGTTGTCCTCGCTGTTCGAGGTGGCGCTGGGGGCCGATGCCGTCCCGGCCTGTAAACCCGACCCGGCGCATTTGCTGGCTGTCGCCACGGCCATGAGCGTCAGCGAAGGCGCCTGGGCGTACGTGGGAGACACAACCGTTGACCAGAAAGCCGCGGCAGGTGCAGGGGTTCCGTTCTTTGTGGTGCCCTGGGGAGGAGGGGCCAAGGTGGTGACTTCCCAAGGCCAACGCCTCGGCCGCCTGGCTGACCTGCTTAAGCGCAGCCCGGCACCGGTCGAGGCACGCCCATGACCCTTGGTTTGCTGCAACGGATCGAGCAGGAAAGCCAGGGCATGCACCGGGCCGAGCGGCGGGTGGCCGATTTTGTCGCCAGCTCGCCATCCAAGGTGTTGCAAATGAGCATGGCCAGGCTGTCGGAAACCTGCTCCGTGAGCGATCCCACGGTGATGCGGTTCTGCCGCCGCTTCGGCTTTGAGAGCTATCAGGAATTCAAGCTTCACCTGGTGCAGAACCTAGTGCCCCTGGCGCCATTCGCCTACGAGCAGATCACGCCCGATGACAGCGTCGAAAACATTGTGCGCAAAACCTGCCGCAACTCGTTGAACGCCATTCAACGGCTCGCCGAGGACTTGGCGCCCGACCGCGTGGCTGAAGGCGCCCGCTACCTGCAAAGCGCCACCTGGACCGGCATCTACGCCACCGGTATCTCCGAAGTAAACGCTTTGGACGCCGAGCACAAGTTCCAGCGGCTCGGCCTGCGCTGCCAGGCGCTATTGGGCGCCAAGCGCCAGGACATGCATGTGCAGAGCGCCCGGGAAGGGGAAGTGGCGTTGATCTATTCCCAATCGGGCCACACTCGCCAGATGGTGGAGGTGGCCAGGGCGGCGCGCAAATCGGGCGCCAAGGTTGTGTCGATCGCCGCCGATGACAGCCCCCTGGCGCTGGTCTCGGACGTGCTGATCGCCGTCAAGCCTTACGAACATACCGAATTGATGACCCCATTGGCCTCGCGGCTGAACCATCACCTGGTCACCAACATGTTGGTTGCCGCGATCGCGATTGCCAGCGGCAGCGAGTTCCCCGACCAGCTCACCGCGCTCGATTCATGGCGCACCGACAAGATCTGAACGGCCACAGAGGAGCAACAGATGAACAGCCAACAAAATGAAGCCAAGAAGGTCGCGGCGCGTCGAGTGATCGAAGACTTCATTCACGACGGCATGAAGCTCGGCCTCGGCTCGGGTACCACCTCGCACTTTTTCGTGCGGGAGTTGGGCAAGCTGGTGGCGCAAGGGCTGCAGCTGACCTGTACTACAACCTCTCGCTCTACCAGCGACGTGGCGCGGGAAGTGGGCATCGAGATTCTCGACCCCAACGAGATCGGCGAACTGGACCTGACGGTGGACGGCCCGGACGAAATCGACCGCCAGTTCAATATGATCAAGGGCGGCGGGGCGTGCCTGCTGTGGGAAAAGATCATTGCCCATGCCTCCACGCGAATGATCTGCGTGTGCGATGAAACCAAGATCGTGGACTGCCTGGGTGCGTTCCCCCTCCCCGTGGAAGTGGTGCAGTTCGCCTGGCAACAGACCGAACGTCGGGTAGATCGAGTATTGGCCGATCACGGCATCGCCGGAGCGCGCATTGTTCGTCGTATGCGCGACGGCCAAGCGGTGGTCACCGACAGCGGCAACTTCATTCTCGATTGCCATTGCGGCCCGATCATCGCGCAGCCCGCGCCCTTGGAAACCGAACTCAACCGTATCCCTGGCGTGGTGGAGAACGGGCTGTTCACCCGCGAAGCCGTTGGCATGGTGGTCGGCTGTTTCGATGGGTCTTCCTATGTGACCTTGCGATAAGCCCCTGGCCCGCGGCCTTTGCAAAAGCATTGGTGAGGCAAGCGAGACAACGCTGTAACCCTACAAGAATAAAACGGAGAACACTCCCATGAAAAAGACGAACCTGTCTCAAGTGAGCCGTCGCAATGTGTTGGCTGGCGGCGTAGTGCTGGGGCTGGGCGCGATGCTCGGCCGCGGCGCGTTTGCCCAGAACGCACTGTCGATCCCCTACGCGAACAAAAGCCTGGACTATTACTTCTTCGTGATCCAGGAAGAGGCGGTCAAGCGCGCGGTGCAGGCGCGCTCCGGTGCGTTTCAGGCCACCAACGCCAGTTTCGACAATACCCGCCAGCTCGAGCAATGGCAGAGCCTGATGTTGTCTCAGCCCTCAGCGATCATCTCGGACCCCATCGATAGCCAAGCCATCGTCTCGGCGATCCGCCGCTACAACAGGCAGAAAATCCCCGTGGGGATCATCGACACGCCCGCCGATGGCGGCGATGTGGCAATCACGGTCAGCTTCGATAATCACCAGGGCGGGGTAATGGCGGCCGAGGAGATCGTGAAGCGTCTGGTTCAGAAGTACGGCAGCCCCAAAGGTACCGTGCTCAATTGTTACGGTGCCCTTGCCTCAGTAGCCTGGCGGCTGCGCAAGGAAGGTATGGACTCGGTGTTCGCCAAGTACCCGGACATCAAATACCTTGCCCGCCCCACAGACGGCCAGTTGGATAAAATGCTCGCCGTCACGCTCTCCACGCTCTCCGAGTTCCCCAACCTGGACGCGGTTCACGCGCCGTCCGACTCGCCATCGCGGGGCATCGTGACCGCCCTTCAGCAGAAAAACCGGTGGAAAAAGGTAGGGGAGGAGGGGCATATCATTTTCGTCAATATCGACGGTGAGCCGGTTGCCCTCAAGTGGATTCAGGACGGCTACATGGACGCCTGCATCTCCCAGGACCCCGTGGCGTATGGCGAGATCGCCGTGGAAATGATCACCAAGCACTCGCTCAACGGTCAGCCAGTGCCCCTGGGTACGTACGAAAACAAGAAGTACTTCTGGGAGAAAGGCGAAATCGTTCAGGGCAAGACCGGGCCCACGCTGATCATCCCGGCATTCGTGATCACCCCCGAGAACGCGAAGGATAAGCGCCATTGGGGCTCCGTCGCGGAGAACGATTGGGGCGTGAAGGCCTGATCCACGGCATTGCCTTGTTGCGTTGGAGCGATGCGTTCCTGCTCCGGTGGTTATTCGTTGAGCGAGATAACAATCATGGCCTTACCTGACATGCGTGATGAGTTGGCGGCAGACAGCGCGATTCTGCGGATTGAGAACGTGACCAAAAGCTATGGCCCGGTCCATGCGCTGCGAGGGGTCACTACGCAGATCGAGCGCGGTTCGATCCACGGATTGCTGGGCGAGAACGGCGCGGGCAAATCCACCTTGGTGGGCATTATTTCCGGGCAAGTAGTGCCCACCTCCGGCCAGATCTTCATGGATGGCCAGCTGCTGGAACACGTGGACGTGAAGGCCATGGAGCAGGCGGGCGTGTTTCTGGTCACTCAGGAGCCGATGATCATCGGCAACATGCCAGCGTCCGAGAACCTCATGCTTGGGATCTGGCCCACCCGCCATGGTTTTGTGGACTGGAAAGCACTGCGGGCCGATGCGGCGCGGATGCTCGAAGGCTCGGGCATCGATCCCGATGCGCTCGCCGGCAACCTGGACGCGGTTGCGCGGCGCAAGCTCAATATCCTGCGGGCGATGTTTTCGGGCGGCAAGGTGATCATCCTGGACGAGCCCACGGCGTCGTTGACTGTGACGGACCGCCGGCAGTTGTTCGACTTCATGCTGCGCCTCAAGCAGGGCGGCGTGACGTTTATCTTCATCTCTCATTACAACGACGAAATCCTGGAAATCTGCGATGCGGTCACGGTACTGCGCGATGGCAGCCTGGCGGGGCGTTCCAGTGACGTGAGCGGGCTGTCCTCCGAGCAGCTCACCGAGTTGGTGATCGGCCGTGGCGTGGAGTTGTTCCAGCGCAAGCGCCGTGACTCGTCGGGTAAACCGCCGGCGGTGGCGCTGCGTGGAGTCCGGGGCAAGTACCTGTCACTGGAGAGCCTGGATATCGCGCCAGGCGAGGTGGTGGGGTTCACCGGCTTGCCAGGCGCGGGCGCGAAGGAAACCGCGCGCGCGATCTTCGGGCTGCACCCGGCCGTGGGTACGCTTTCGATCAACGGCGAGGCGCAGCGCCCGCTGCCTCGTTCACCGCGGGCGGCCTTCGATGCCGGGATCGCTTATCTGTCCGACGACCGCCGCCGTGATGGCGCGGTCGGGCCAATGTCCATCGGTACCAATATCGCGTTGTCTTCTCTCGGCTCGCGCACCAAAGGCGGGTTCATCGACCGCGACGCCGAGAGTGATGTGGTCACGCATTACTTCAAGGCGATGGGCGTAAAAGCCCCTAACCCCGATTACACCGTGAATACCCTCAGTGGCGGCAATCAACAAAAGGTTTGCCTGGGCCGTGTACTGGCGACCAAGCCTCGGCTGCTGATGGTCGACGAGCCTACCCGGGGCATCGATATGGGGGTGAAGCAGGACGTGTTGCGGATCATCGACCAGCTGAGCGAGGCAGGCGTTGCGGTGATTATCGTCTCCACCGATACCGACGAACTGGTACGGGCCGTGGACCGCGTTTGCATCTTCGATCAAGGCAGCATCAAGGAAACGCTCACCGGCGCGGACATCACTGTGGAGCGTCTGCGCGCATCAGTACAGGGGCAAGCACCGCGTGAATAATTACAAGATGGGAGACCTGCAAATGAGCAATGTATCGAGTGCCGGGAGCGGGTTGTCGCCTGCCGCGACGAAGGTCAACGGGCAGGCTGTGCTCGGTTGGGTGCTGCACAACGTGGTATGGATCTGGCTGATTGCGCTGGTAGCCTTCTTCGGCGCCTTCAACGAGTTCTTCTTTACCCTCTTTAACCTGCAGAACGTGATGGTGCAGGCCACGGTGCTGGGCACCCTGGGGCTTGCCGTGGCCCTGCCGCTGCTGGTGGCGGAAATCGACCTGTCGATCCCTGCGAACGCAGGATTTTCCGCGGCGGTGGGCGCCCTGGCGTACTCCGAGTGGGGGCTGCCGTGGGCGGTTGCCATGGTGATCGGCTTGTTGGTAGGCACCCTGATCGGCTTCTTCAACGGGCTGTGCATCACTCGCTTGAAGATGGTGTCGCTGATCGAAACCCTGGCGATGATGATCATCCTTCAGGGCGCGCTGCTGGCCCTCACCCAAGGCACCACCCTGACCAACCTGTCCGATGGCTATGTGTGGATCGGCCAGGCCACGCTGGGCGGCTGGCCCTTGATGCCCGTGGTGTTCGTGGTGGCACTGGTGGTGATGGGTATCGTACTTACCCGCACGGTGCTGGGCCGGTCCGTATACGCGGTGGGCGGCAATGCCGTGGCTTCCAACTCGGCGGGTATCCGGGTCAGTCGCATCAAGATCATCACCTACACGATCTCCGGTTTCCTGGCGGCACTGGCGGGCTTCCTGCTGGCGTCCTGGCAGATGGCGATCACCTCGAACCAGGGCTCGAGTTACCTCCTCTATGCCATCGCCGCGCCTATTATTGGCGGGGTGAGCGTATTTGGCGGCCGGGGCAACGTCAAAGGCGTATTGGGGGGCGTGCTGTTGCTGACCGTGATCCAGGTGGGCCTGGCGATCGTGAATGTACCGTCGTTCTACGTCGGCATGATCGGTGGAGTAATGATCTTCATCGCTGTAGCGATAGACGCGTTCCGCGTTCGGTATTTCGGGTAGCACAAGCGCCCCGATTCCGCTAATTTCGCTGTGTTTTATCCTGGCCGACCGGGACGTTGTAGGCCCTGGAAGGCCGTGTGTTCGTCCTCGTTACGATTGCACGCCTGCAGCGTGGCAATGGAGGGCCCCCGGCCTGCGGCTTTCAGATCACCCAACCGAGTATTGAATGATCGACAGACGTCTCTTCAGTGGCGGCATGCAGGGCAAGAACCTGCGCTACCTACAAAGCAAGAGCGCCACGGCCACCCCGCAATCGCGGATTGGTTTCGTTTTGCTGGAGCATTTTTCACTGCCTGCGTTCACCCAGGCGTTGGACACCCTCATCACCGCCAATCTGTTGCAGGCCGAATTGTTCACCACCTGCACGCTCACGCTTGACGGCCAGGATGTGATCAGCGACCTGGGGCTGGTGATTCGTGCCGACGCCAGCCTGGAGGACTGCAAGCTTGACGACTTGAAACTGCTGGTGGTGTGTGGCGGGTTACGCACCCCCTTGCGTGGCCAACCTGAACTGCGCGCGGTGCTCAAGCGTGCTGCGCAGAAGGGCGTTGCCTTGGGAGGGCTGTGGAACGGAGCCTGGTTTCTGGGGCAGGCCGGCGTGCTCGATGGCTACCGCTGCGCGATCCACCCGGAGCACCGGCCGGCGCTGGCCGAAATTGCCCAGCACAGCGAGGTCACCAGCGAGAGCTATATGGTGGACCGCAATCGGTACACCGCCGCCAGCCCCAATGGGGCGTTCAACATGGTGCTGGAGTGGATCGGCCAGAGCCATGGCGCCGCGCTGGTCGATGGCATTGCCGATATCCTTGCCTTCGAGGCGTCCCGGTACAAACGGGTGAACCCCAAGTTGCGGCTCAAGCTCACCGCGCCGCTGCGCGAGGTGGTCGGGCTGATGGAAGCCAACCTCGACGAGCCGCTGGACCTCACGCAGATCTCCGAGTACGTGAACCGCTCGCGTCGGCAGATCGAGCGTTTGTTCCAGCAGCAACTCAACACCACGCCGTTGCGCTATTACCTGGAGCTTCGGGTGACCGAGGGCCGTCGTTTGCTTCAGCACTCCAACCTCACGGTGGTGCAGGTAGCGGTGGCGTGCGGGTTTATATCGCCCAGCCATTTCAGCAAGTGCTACGCCGCGTACTTCGGGCACCCACCGTCGAGAGAGAAACGCCTGGAATAACCTCAATCGGTGCCTTTGCTGAACCAGGTGCTCATCACGCTATCGTAGGTGCCGTTCCGGCGCACCGTTTGCAACGCCTGGCGAAAGCGCTCCACGATAGCGGGCGAGGTGCCCTTGCTGAACGCCAGGCTGAGGCCTTCCGGGCTGCTCAGTTCAGGCAGCGGGAGTGAACGCACCAGGGCTTTCTCCGGGTCGTCGCCGTTCTGGCGCATCAGGTAAATGGCGTTCAGCTCGTTGGAAATCCACAGCCCCACATGCTCGATCTTGAGCATGCGGTAGTTGTTTTCATAGCGGCTGGTGGATTGCAGCTCGGTACCCATCTTGAAGCCCCGGCTGAGCAGGAACTGCTGGCCCACGTCCATGTTCACCGTGGCGATCTTCTGCCCGCGGGCATCCTCCAGCGAATGCAGGGTGACCGGGCGTTCGGCGAGGCTGTAGACGTACCAGTTGGTTGGCGCGATCGGGCCTACCCACTCGAACAACGCCTCGCGTTCGGGGGTGCGGGCGATGGAGTAGATGAGCACGTTGGGCACGCTCAGCGCACGGTCATACGCGCGGGCCCAGGGCATGACCTGGATCGGCGCGTCGATGCCCGCTTCCTTCATCACGGCCCGCACGATGTCGGTACTAAAACCGGTGACCTTGCCGTTTTCAGTCATGTTGTAGGGGGGCATTTCTTCGGTCACCACTTCAATCCCGCCCGCCGCCCGCGCCGCCGTGGGAAGGAACATCGCAAGGGAAACTGCGAGCAGTACGTACCTGATTGAGGCGCTCATGGCTGCGATCCGTCCGAGGTTGGCTGTCAGAAAAAGCATAGGCCCGGCTCAGAGACTTTCAGGCATTACGCCCATGAAAAACCCCAACGCCGGCATCTGCGCCAACGACATTTCCGGCCCGGCCTGAACGCTGCAGCCCCGGGCCTGGGCGAGCGCCAACAAGGGGGTGTGCGCCGGCTTGGTGACCACATCCGCCACATGCGCATGGGGCGACAGTTCGGCCAACTGCGCTGGCGGCAGAGGTGTTTCTGCGGCTTCGCCCATGCCAATGGGGGAGGCATTGACCAACAGGTCATAGCCGCCCAGCGCTGCCACTTGATCGCGGATGACCAGCGCTGGAAACGCGGTTTGCAGTGTGGTGGCCAGCGCCTCGGCGCGGCCGGGCGTGGGGTCGGCCAGGTCCAGTGTGGCGATGCCGGCCTCGGCCAGGCTGTAGGCGATCGCCGCGCCCGCGCCACCCGCGCCCAACACCAGGGCGTGTTTGCCGCTGGCCTCGAAACCGTGGGCAGCGGCGGCCTTGATGAAGCCTTCGCCGTCGACGTTGTCGCCGATCAAGCGGCCGTCGCTTTCCCGCCGGATCACGTTGACCGAGCGCAGCAGCCGCGCGCGTGTGCTTAGCTCATCGAGCAAGGGCACCACCGCTTGCTTGTACGGCACCGTGATCACGCAGCCGCGCAGGTTGTTCCAGCCACGCAAGCTGGCGATGAAGCCTGGGAGCGCATCGGCGCGAAGGTCCACGGGCAGCATGGCAAGGTCCAGCCCCTGAGCCTGGAACCAGCGATTGAAATTGGCGGGGGACTGGACCTGTGCGATAGGTGTTCCCAGAATGGCGACCAAGCCGGTGCTGCCTTGGATCATGGGGGTGTCCTGGTAGAGGTGGTGCGCCATGGTGCGACGAGAATGGCCCGGGCTGCAACGGCCGTGTCGCGCCAAGGCAGCCGACCGCCACGCCGGTAGTGCGCGAACCCTTACCGTAGAGCAGGCGCGCCTAATCGCGTTTCTGGCTATGCCGGGGGCGTTTCCTGAACAGGCCGATTTGGCCCACTGCCGATAATCCTTGGCATTAATACTCGGGAGATCGCCCATGGCAACGCATACCTTGGATCAAGTTCCAGTTCCACCGGCCACGCTACGCAAGGTGATCGCCGCGGCGGCCATCGGCAATTTCGTGGAATGGTTCGACTTCGCGGTCTACGGCTTTCTGGCCACGATCATTGCCAACCAGTTCTTTGCCAGCACCAGCCCCAGCGTGGCATTGCTCAAAACCTTCGCGGTATTCGCCGTGGCGTTCGCCTTGCGGCCGCTCGGTGGCATTGTGTTCGGCGCCTTGGGCGATCGGCTGGGGCGCAAACGTATTCTTTCGGTGACGATCCTGATGATGGCCGGTGCTACCACGGTGATCGGCCTGCTGCCCACCTATGCCAGCATCGGTATCCTGGCGCCGATACTGCTTACCCTGGCGCGCTGCGTTCAGGGGTTTTCCGCGGGGGGCGAATACGCAGGCGCCGTCGCCTACCTGATGGAGCATGCGCCCCGGCACAAACGGGCGTGGTATGGCAGCTTCGTGCCGGTGTCCACGTTCTCGGCCTTTGCGGTGGCGGCGGTGCTGGCCTATGTGCTGGATGCCACCCTGGCGCCCGAAGCCATGGCCAGCTGGGGCTGGCGGGTGCCGTTTCTGGTGGCCGCGCCATTAGGGGTGGTGGGGCTGATCCTGCGCTGGCGGATGGAGGAAACCCCGGCGTTCCAGGCGGTGCAGGCCGAAGGCAAGGCCCACAGCCATTCGCCGCTGAAAGAAACACTGCACAATCATGCCGGCGCGATCGCCTGCCTGGGCGCGTTCATTTCCCTGACGGCCCTGTCGTTCTACATGTTCACCACTTACTTTGCGACCTACCTTCAGGTAGCCGGCCATCTGACCCGCGCCCAGGCGCTGCTGGTCACCACGGTGGCGCTGCTGTTCGCGGCGGGGGCATGCCCGGCGGCGGGGGCGTTTTCGGACAGGGTAGGGCGCCGCAAGACCATCGGCTTCACGTGCCTGTGGGTGATGGTCACGGTGTTCCCGGCCTACTGGCTGGCCGGCTCGGGCGCGGTGGGCCCGGCCATCGCCGGCGTACTGCTGCTGGCCGTGGGCGCGCTGCTGTGCGGAGTGGTCACCGCCGCGTTGCTCGCCGAGACGTTCCCCACGCGCACCCGCTACACCGCCTCGGCCATCACCTACAACGTGGCCTATACCGTGTTTGGCGGCACGGCGCCGTTGATGGCGACCTGGTTGATCGGGGTCACGGGGAGCAACCTTGCGCCGGCTTTCTACCTGGTGGCGATCTCGCTGCTGGCGCTGGCGGGCGGGCTTGCGTTGCCGGAAACCTATCGCATTTCGCTGCACGGCGAAGGCCCTGGTGATGAGCCGGAGCCGGCGCTCGCACGCCCCTGAACGGCAAAACGCCCGCCAGGGCAAGCCATGGCGGGCGGTGGTATCGCTACCTCAACCGAGGGTGCGCTGGGGTGCCTTGTGCACCATGGTGTAGGCGTAATCCACGCCCATGCCGTAGGCGCCGCTGTGCTCGCGCACCAGGTCCATCACGGCGTTGTAGGTGCCCTTGTGGGCCCAGTCGCGCTGGTATTCGAGCAAAACCTGTTGCCAGGTGACCGGAATCGCGCCGGCCTGGATCATCCGCTGCACGCTCATGTCGTGGGCTTCCTGTGTAGTCCCCCCGGAAGCGTCCGTCACGATGTACACCTCAAAGCCTTCTTCCATCGCTTCCAGGGCCGGGAAGGTAAGGCACACTTCGGTCCACAGCGCGGCGATGATCAGCTTCTTGCGCCCGGTGCTTTTCACCGCGTCCACCAGCGTGGCGTCTTCCCAGCTGTTCATCGAGGTGCGTTCGATCGGCTTGGCGCCGGGGTTCACCGCCAGCAGTTCCGGCCAGATGTAGCCGCTGAAGCTCTCGGTTTCCACCGAGGTGTAGATGGTGGGCACGTTGAAGATTTTCGCGGCCTTGGCAAGCCCCACTGTGTTGTTCTTCAGCGTCTGACGGTCGATGGATTGAACACCGAAAGCCATCTGTGGCTGGTGGTCGATCAGGATCAGGGCGGAGTTGGCAGGGTTCAGCAGTTCGCGCTTGGACATGGTCATTTCCTTTTGAAGGCCGGGAGTGCGTTGAGTTGAATGGAGTGCCGGGCTAGCCGTTTGGCCGTTGCCGCGGTGTGGTTGCCATTCTGGACAGGAAGGCCTCGAGCGACAATCCAGCTACCTGGAACATGACTGGTTCCCAAATGGAGACAATGCAGCCGCGTCCCGCCGTCGGCATAAATAAGCACAGGCAGCCAATCCAGCGCACCGGGCATGGGCCACAGTGCCGGGTCAACCGACCGGAGATGAACCATGGCCCCGCACCGCTCTGCTTATCCCCCTTCGCTTGCTTATGGCTTGCTGTTTATGCGCGTGGCCGCCGCCGCGCTGCTGATGTATGTACATGGCTTGCCCAAGCTGCTGCACTGGGGCACTGAATTGCAAAAGATTGAAGACCCGTTTGGCCTTGGGCCCACGTTCAGCCTCGCCTTCGCCGTATTCGCCGAGGTGTTCTGCCCCATATTGCTGATACTTGGCGTGTACGCGCGGTTGGCTTGCCTGCCGGTGCTTGGGGTGCTGGCGGTGGCGTTGGGGGTGGTGCACCTTGAGTGGACGATCGAGGAAGGGCAGTTCGCCTGGCTGCTGGCGATACTGTTTGCCGGGCTGGCCCTCACGGGGCCGGGGCCACTGGTGGTGGGCGCGCTACGGCATGGCGCGTGGCGCGCCCGCGCGGCCTAGGGCTCGGTACGGCGCGCCGTGTCCCGGTCCCTTTCGTACTGTTTGGCGGCCGCAAGGGGGGCGAGCCAGGCTTCGCGGCGTATCGTCCAGCATTCGTAGGTAGGGACCAACTGGTTGGGGCCGTCCAGCGCGCCCAGGCTCACTTCGATTTCGTCGCCACCGTCGTGGGCGAACGGAGAGGAACCACAGCGCGGGCAGAAGTGCTGCCCGGCGTAGGCGCCGGTCTTGCCTTCAACCTTTACGGCAGCTTCCGGGAAAATCGCGAAGGCATAGCACAGCGTACCGTGGTGCTTGCGGCAATCCAGGCAGTGGCACAGGCCTACCCGATAAGGGTGCGCAGACGCCACGAAGCGCACATCGCCACACAAGCAGCCGCCGCGAAAAGTGTCCATGGGAGCCTCCGCTCAGTTACCGGGTTGGGTAGCCCTTGAGCGTAGCAGGCGCGTTGCTCAACCGTGCTGGTGCCGCCATTCCTGGGTGCGGCCGCCGTAGCCGTACGCCGCTGCGCGAGCGTCGATCAGGTGGACGTACGAGCACAGGGCCGGGTTGGGGCGCAGGTGGGCGAGGGCGTCGTACACCGCCTGGATGAATCGTGCCTTTTGCGCTTTGGTGTTGGTTTCGTCGGTGATGCTGATATCCAGATGGAAAGCGCTGCCACCGGTTTCCAGTAGCGATTGGCCGGCGATGAACCAGTCTTGCTCGTGCACATAGCGAACGGTTGTGGCCATGAATTCAGGGGCCTTGCCAAGGATCTCGGCGGTAAGGCGGTGGACGATGCCTACCGCCTCTTTGCCGAGAAGGGCATCGCGGGTGCCGGAAAGCGTAAGGTCGATGTGTGGCATGAGGTAGCTCCTTGAGTGGGATGAAGCTAATTGTGCAAAGCTGCTATCAATCGGCATAGCGGGAAGATACGATGCCATCCATCGGCGTAACGGATGGATAGCCATGCGCGGCTTTGACCTCGAACAACTCAAAACCCTGGTGGCGGCCGTCGACGCTGGCAGTTTTTCCGCCGCCGCGCCCTTGCGCTGCCTTTCTCAATCATCGTTAAGCGAACAGCTGCGCAAGCTGGAGGAATCCGCTGGCGCGCAGTTGCTGGTGCGAGGCAAGCAAGGCGTGAAGCCCACCGCCGCTGGCGAACGGCTGCTGGCGCACGCCCGGGGCATACTCGCATTGGCCGACGCCGCCTGGCGCGACATGCGCGACAGGCCCCTGGAAGGGGAGGTGCAGCTGGGTATATCCGATTACCTTCGGCCCGGCGAGGTCACCCAGCTGTTGGCCCGCCTGGGGCGCGATTACCCGGGCCTGCGCATACGTACCCGGATCGGCAAGAGCGCCGAGATCAACGCGGCCCATCGCACCGGTGAGGTGCCCCTGGCGATCGTGATGCAGGTGGCCTCGGCGCGAACGGCGTTGCCTGCCGATGCCCGCCTGCTGCGCACCGAGCCCTTGCGCTGGGTAGCCGCCCGTGGGGCGGTATTCAAGCCTGGGAATGCGGTGGAGCTGGCGCTGCTGCCCGAAGGCTGCACCTTGCACAAGGTGGCTTGCCAGGCGTTGAACGCCGGGCACATTCCTTATGTTCTTACCCACGTGGCCTCCGGTGTGGCGGGCCTGCAGGCCGCAGTCACGGCGGGCCTGGGAGTGGCCTGTCTCAATGCCTCGTCGATCGCCGAGCAGGCCATGGCTGCCTTGCCCGAAGGGGTACTGCCAGCCCTTCCGGAAGTCGATTTTGTGCTCTTGCCGATCGGGGACGATGTGACCGGTCGGTTGACCGCCATGGCTGAGGTGGTTGTCGACACGTTGGCGTAGGCGCAGGCTGGAGCAAGGCCCCGGTGGCAGCTGGGGCCGATCAGGGTTTCAGCCTTCCCTACGGCTGTGTTCCAGCGCATAGCGGCGGCAATGTTCCAGGTAGCCTTTTTCATGGCTACCCACCAATTGCACCACGCTGGACCACAGCCAGGACGGCGCATCCAGGGCGCGGGAGCGGTTGTGTTGCAAGTCGTTCATCCATGCTTGGCGGGTGGTCATGTCCATTTGCTGGGCATGGGCCTTGCCGACCACGCGCGCGAGATAGGTCGCAACGGTCATAGCTTCGGCTTGGGTAAGCTGGTCCAGTTCCAGCTTCATGTCCTGGGGCAGCAGTTCACGGATAAAGAACCCCCGGCCAAGCATGCGGATCGCGATCATCCGATCCCCCAGCCCGGGCGACAGGTGCCGCGCGCCGGCTACCACCCGCTGGGCGTTGTCCCTGGGCATGGCGGCGCGGGCCGCCCGTGGGGCTGCCGCGCCCACCGCTTCCTTGATGTCGATCAGGCAGTAATCCTGCTCATCCTCCGGGCCCACCCCCAACAGCACGGCGTACCGGCTCAACCCCAGCGAGCTGCAGCCCTTGACCCAATAGGCGGCGTCCAGCAGCTTCACTGGGTCTGTGCGGGACCGGCCCTTCAACGCGGTGACCAGCCCATGAATCTCCGGGCCCTCGCACAGAGCCTTGATTGCCTTGCGCTCTTGCTTGGACAGGGGCCAGAAATGCTTGCCCAGCGGGATGGTAGGGCGCAGGTGTTCGATACGCTCCTTGGCCAGGTGCTTCCAGGTACGTTGCACGGCGCTGCGCATGCTGCCTTTCACCTGAGGCGGGCGCTCGGGTTCGGCGTCGTTGCCGGCGTCGAAGGCCAGTTCGTATCCGCGCATCATTTCCTCGAGCATCCGCGCCGTGGCCACGCCGGGCAGGTCCGAGCCGCGCGCCGCGGTGGCCAGTGACAGGCCAAGGCGCACCAGGTCGTGCGCGGGATTGCCGATCACGGTCTGGTCCAGGTCGCGGATATGAATGTCGATCTTGCCCATGAGGTTGCCGGTGGGGCCAAGGTTGCCGGCGTGGCAATCGCCGCAGATCCACACCGGCGGGCCGCTGGGCAGGCGCCGCCCGGGCTGGCTGTGCAGCCACTCATAGAACTGCACGGTGCTACCACGCACGTACGCGTGGGCAGACCTGGCCATTTTCAGATTACGAAGCTGTGTAAGGGGTTCGAGGCGTTCGGAGGGGTGTACTGCTTTCATGAGGGGCGTTCTGAGGGCGATGTGCCATTGACCCCGCCCAAGGCGTGGATGTTTCAAGTTGTTTCAAATTTCATTAACGCGGGATCCCGGCTAGCGTCTGGACAAACGGCGAATCAATCCAAAGATTGACGCTAGTATTTTGACATCACTTTCGGTAGCCTTGGATCCTGTATCAGGGAAGGTACACAGGCGCGGTCCAGGGCCTTCCCTGGCGTTCCCGCCCTGATGGATTGTCAACCATGCGCTACCGTGCTTCCCGTTTCCTGTTCCTTCTAATTCTCGCCCTGGCAGCCCTTACCGGCTGCGCGCACACCCAAAAGCCGGTAGGGCTGGACCCGCAATTCTGGGCGGACACCAAGCCTGTGATCGGCGTGGCCATGGGCCCGTTGCCGCCGCCGCGCCTGGCCCTTACGGGTAATCAGGGGCTGATCGACCTGGCGATCAATACCGCCGTGAACAATACGCTCAGCACCGCGGTCGCTGGTTGGGGCACCGATGATTTCAAGGCCCTGCCCGAAGACCTCGCCGCGCGGCTTGAAGCCAAGGGCTTCAAGGTCAAGCGCATTCCCGAGCAGATCGACCTGAGCAAGTACAAGCAGACCAGCTGGCGCGAAGGTTACCTGGATCGCGACCTCAGCGCGTTGAAGGCTCAATACGGCATCGACCGCCTGCTGCTGGTGTCGGTCAACGCCGCTGGCGCCTACCGCAGTTACTACAGCGTGGTGCCCACCAGCGCCCCCACCCCGCAGGTGGGTGGCGTCGGCTTGCTGATGGATACCGCTGACAACCACCTGATCTGGTACAAACCGTTCGCGGTGGTGCAGCCAGCTCAGGGCGAATGGGACCAGCCCGGCTACGCGAACTTGTCCAACGCCTGGTACCAGGCCGTGGATGGCGGGCGCCAGCAGGTTCTGGCGCCGTTCGCCCCATGAGGGCCCGTGCCTGCCTTGCCGGCCTAGGCCTGGCCGCGGCGCTGGCGGGCTGTGCCCAGGCGCCCGCGGGGCCCGCGCATTTCACCGACGCCCACGCCCAGGCGTACGTCAGCCAGCACGGCGCCCGGGTGGAAGTGCAACTGCCCAAGGGCCCGCTCGTAAGTGCCGCGCTGGTGATCGATTCGGCGACTGCCACCGCGGCGCAACAGACCACCGACCAAATGACCGCCAACATGAGCGGCAACGGCCTGCTCGGCCTGGCGGTTACCACAGCGGTAAGCGCTCATTCCGGCGCGGGCGCGCTGCAGCGCAAGGCGCAGGCGGCGGCGGACACCGATGCCAAGCCCCTGGCAAGCCTGTTGAGTGGCCTGCCCATGGATACCCAGCTGGCCCGCCGCTACCAGGCGGCCGCGCTAGCGGCCGGCGTGGCGCCAGGGGAGGGCGCAGTGGTGGCGCGGTTGGCGATCACCCCGAGAATCATCTTGAGCGCGGACCGCGCACATTTCGTGCTCAGCAGCGACGTTCGCCTGGAAGACATCGCCGGTGGCGCGCTCTACAGCGCCCGCGTGCAAGTCGGCAGCCCTTCGCTGCGCCGCTGCGGGGCGGATTGCATCGACGACGGCCAGTTGGAACAGTCCCGGGTCGATGCCGCGCTGGACGCTTGCGTCAACGAAACCCTGCGCCTGGTGGCGTTGGAAATCAGCGGCGCCAGCGCACCCGTCGGGCCGGAGCGTACCCTGCGGTATGTGCTCGATGGCCAACGGGTGGTTGAACGAGGGCGGCTGTTGGCGGGTAGCGAAGGGTACCTGCGTTACCTGGCGCTGGACGGCGCGGTCAAGGCCATGCCTGTTGCCCTGGAGGCGCAGGCGATGGCGACCGCTACCAACGGGCGGCCTTGACATGCTGTCGCGCCCGGACGTGCCAATCAGAAATACTTCAACCACACCACATCCCGCCGCCGCTGCTTGAGCGCGGCGAACCATCGGGTAGGGAAGAACAGCGCCACGGCCAGCAGGGCGCTGCACACCCAGATCGCGGACAGGTTTTCAAACCCATAGTAATCGCCCTGGTTCGCACCCCACAGGCTTACCGCGATGAGATACATCGCCTTCAACACGTACAAATGCAGAAGGTAGAAAAACATCGGCGCGCCGCCGTACAGCGCCAGCGCCGTGGTGCCACGCCAGTGCTCAAGGCGTTCGAGCCATGCCAGCAGCAGCAAGCCCACTCCAAGGGTAGGCAGCAGGAACATCAGCGAAGGTGGGTATTTTCGCGCCGTTAAAAAGCTCATGACGGTTCGAAGTGTATCCCCGGTGTGTACCCAAGGCTGGTCGCCGTACCCATTCGCCCAGCGGATCACGATGAACGCCGCCAGCAGGCCCAGCCCTGCGTTGAACAGGCGCTGGCACCGTCGCGCGGGCGATACCGCCTGGCTGAACCATGGCCCGATCGCCCACCCCAGCAGGATCACCCCGATCCAGGGCAGCACCGGGTAGGTGGTACGGGCGCGCATGCCCTCCGCCAGCTCAATGAATGAACGCTGATGCAAAATCGACCAAGGCACGAACAGCGGCGAATCACTGGTCACCACCACCGCGTCCAGCAAGTTGTGCCCACCGATGATCGCCGCCGCGAGCACAAGCACCACAGGGCGGCTGAAATGCAAGGCGCCGGCCAATACCACCATGCACACACCAATGCACCAGATCACCTGCAGCCATAGGGTTTGGGGCAGCAGCGTGCCGTTCCAGGCCAGGTTCACCAAGGTGAGTTCGAGCACGATCAGAAACAGGCCTCGCTTGAGCAAAAATACTGAGGTGTCCCGAGCGCTCTGCTTCTGGCTGTAGAGCCAGGCGGATAACCCGGTAAGCAAAATGAACACAGGCGCGCAGAGGGCGCTGAGCAAACGGGTGAAGAACAGGCCGGGGTCCACGGTCAGCGCATCGATGGGATCGCTGACTTGGCGGTGCAACCAGAACGTCTCGCGGGCGTGGTCCACCAGCATGAACAGCATGACCAGCCCGCGCAGGGCGTCGATGGCACCCAGGCGGGCAGAGGTAGCGGCGCGAGCGGGGGCCGAGAAGGAAACGGCCCGGATTGAAACCGACATACGACATCTCGATAGATGGCGTTACAACATAACATAGCATTCAGGCGCGTTTCATCTCCGTATTCGCGCTGGCGCTCAGGATCAACTCGGCCGCTTTCTCTCCAATCATGATGCAGGGAGCGTTGGTATTGCCGCTGATCAGGGTGGGCATGATCGAGGCATCCGCCACGCGTAGCCCTTCCAGGCCGTGGACCCGAAGGTCGGGGCCGACCACGCTGAGCGGGTCCTGTCCCATTTTGCAGGTGCCCACGGGGTGGAACACGGTGGCAGCATTTTCACGGATGTACGCCAGCAGTTGCTCATCGGTTTGCACGTGCTTGCCCGGCAGCATTTCGGTGCCGCGGATGGGGGAGAACAGCGGGTCGGCCAGTACCTTGCGGGCAAGCTTCAGGCCCTCCACCAGCACCTTGGCGTCCTCGTGGTCGGCGAGGAAGTTGAAGTCGATGGCCAGTTCGCCGTTGGCCTGCAACCGCAGCTCGCCGATGCTTTTTGGCCGTAGCACACAGGTATGCACGGCGTAGCCATGGCCCCATTCGAACAGGCGCCCGCGGTGGCTGCGGTAGCCCGGCACGAAGTGGAACTGAACATCGGGCAAGGTATCGGCCAAGGGCGTGCGCGCAAAGCCCCCGGCTTCCACGTAGTTGGTGGTCAGCCAGCCCTTTCGCCCGCGCACATAGCGCCAGGGCGCGGTCAACAGGCTGGGCAACGCACCGAGCGAAAAGCCAAGTGTTGAGGCGCTTTTGGAGCGGATGGTGATCAGGCCGTCGAGGTGGTCCTGCAGGTTCTTGCCAACGCCGGGCAGGTGATGCAAGGCGCGCACCCCAGCCTGGTTCAGCTCGTCTTCCGGGCCAATGCCAGACGCCAGCAACAACTGAGGGCTGCCCAGGCTGCCCGCGCTGAGGATCACTTCGCGGCGAGCAGCCAGGCGCTGCGCCACGCCGGCCCGGGTGATATTCACCCCGATAGCGCGCTTGCCTTCCAGCGCGAGCGAGGTGACCGCGCAGTCGGTCATCACCGTGAGGTTGGGCCGGTTGAGCACCGGCTGCACGAAGGCGCGGTAGCTGGACAGCCGTTTGCCGTCCTTCTGGGTCACGTTATAAAGGCCACAGCCTTCGAGCTCGGCGCCGTTGAAGTCGTCGTTGCGGCGCAGGCCCACCCGCTCGGCGGCGTTCACGAATAGCCGGGACACCGGGTTAGGGTCACGGGGCCGATCCACGTGCAGCTCGCCGTCGCTGCCATGGAGGGCCTTGCTCTGGCCCAACAGGTTACGCTCGGATTTCTTGAAGTACGGCAGCACGCTTTGCCAGTCCCAGCCTGGGCAGCCGCTCGCGGCCCAGCGGTCGTAATCCGAAGCGTGGCCGCGGATGTAGATCATGCTGTTCATCGAGCTGGAGCCGCCGAGCATCTTGCCGCGGGGGGTGTGCAGGCGGCGGTTGTTCAAGGCCTTTTGCGGCGTTGACAGAAAATTCCAGCTGTAGGTTTTGCTTTTGTACAGCGTGATGGTGCCAGCGGGCGTATGAATGCGCACGTTATTGTCGTGACGGCCGGCCTCGATCAGGCACACCCGGTTGGTTGGGTCCGCGCTCAAACGGTTGGCCAGCACGCAGCCCGCCGAGCCCGCGCCGACGATGATGTAATCGAATTCCCCGCTCATGGGTGCTCCTTGGAGGCTTCAGCGGAACTGGAACCAGGTGGTTTTCAATTGGGTGTACTTGTCGAACGCGTGCAGCGACAGGTCGCGCCCGAAGCCCGACTGCTTGCCGCCGCCGAAGGGCACACTCACGTCCATGGCGTCCACGGTATTCACCGACACGGTGCCAGCATTGAGGCGGCCGGCCACGCGGTGGGCACGGTTGAGGTCGTCGCTCCACACCGACGCGGCCAGGCCATAGATGTGATCGTTGGCCAGGTGCACGGCCTCGTCCTCAGTGTCGAACGCAGTCACCGCCAGTACCGGCCCGAACACTTCTTCCCGCGCCAGGGGCTGGGCCGCGGTAACGCCGGTAAAGATGGTGGGCTGGATGAAGTTGCTCGAACCATTGATCGTCAACTGCTCGCCACCCGTGACACAGATGGCTGAGCTAGCGCTGGCGCCCTTGATGTATTGAACAATGCGCTCGGTTTGCCGCGCGTTCACGATGGCGCCCATGCGGCTGCCGGGGTTCAGGGGGTCGCCTGGCTGCCAGGCCTGGGCTATCTCAGCCAGGCGTTCGACGAATTCATCGTGAATGGCACGCTCCACCAGCAACCGCGAATTGGCCGAGCATACTTCCCCTTGGTTGAAGAAGATGCCGAAGGCGGCTTTTTCCGCGGCCAGGTCCAGATCCTTGCAGTCGGCGAACACCAGGTTGGGGCTTTTACCGCCGCATTCCAGCCATACCTGCTTGAGGTTGGAATGCGCCGAGTACTGCATGAACAACTTGCCCACGGCGGTGGAACCTGTGAACGCCAGGGCATCCACATCCGGGTGCAGCCCAAGGGCGCGCCCTGCCTGCTGGCCCAGGCCGGTGACCACGTTCAACACGCCTTCGGGCACTCCGGCTTCCAGCGCCAGCTCGGCCAGGCGCAGGGCGGAGAAGGGCGATTGCTCGGCGGGCTTGAGCACCACGCTGTTGCCCGCCGCCAAGGCCGGGGCCAGCTTCCAGGCCGCCATGTCCAGCGGGAAATTCCACGGCACCACGGCCGCGACTACACCCAGCGGCACACGGGTAATGGTGGCCAGGGCATCGCGGCCGGTGGGGGCGACTTCCTCGTAGAGCTTGTCCAGCGCCTCGCCGTACCAGGCGAATACGCCCGCCGCGCCGGGCACGTCAATGGTGTAGGCATCCATCACCGGCTTGCCCATGCTCAGCGAATCAAGCAGGGCCAGTTCCTCCCGGTGGGCCAACAGCAGCGCTGACAGGCGCAGCAACACGGCCTTGCGTTCCCGCGGCGGCATTCTCGCCCAAGGCCCCTGTGCGTAAGCGTGGCGGGCGGCCTTCACCGCAGCATCCACGTCGGCTTCGTCGCAGGCGGCTACGTGGGCGAGCAAGCCATTGTTCGCCGGGTTGATGACCGCGAAGGTCTCACCGCTTTGGGCGGGATGCGCGCGGCCGTTGATTAGCGCGCGGTCGATGAAGGGCTGCTGTTTGGCGAGGCGTTGCCAGCTGTCGAAATCCATCCAGAAATACCCTCGGCGTGAATTTTGGGGTTCGGTAATTACTGTGATAGTGGCCCGGGAAGAAGCGGCGATAAAATATTAAAAATATGTTTTAGCGTTATCTAAAACATCGCTAACAGGCACATTAGTGGTGCGTGGCCGGCGGCGGCGCACAGTTACGGATCATTGCCGGGGAAATCGGCCGAATACACTTTATTCGGCTGCGCTTTTACACGATAAATCGGTTAGATTTATGGCAATGATGATTGGGAGGTTGCAATGGCTGCCTATAACTTGCGCCAGCTTAAATACTTCATTGCCACGGTGGAGTGCGGCAGCGTGGCCGAGGCTTCACGCAAGCTGTATATCGCCCAGCCGTCGGTCTCCACCGCGATCAAGCAGTTGGAAGAAAGCTTCAACGTGCAGCTGTTCATCCGCCATCACGCCCAGGGCATGTCACTCACGCCCAGCGGCTCGCGGTTCTACCGCAAGGCACTGGAGCTGCTGCGGGTGGCTCACGAGTTCGAGCAGAACGCCTTGGCCGATAACGACGTGGTGGCCGGTCAGATCGACATTGGCTGCTTTGAAACCGTCGCGCCGCTGTACCTGCCACGGTTGATCGCAGGGTTCCGTGATCGTTGGCCGGGGGTGGAAATTCGCATTCGCGACGGCGAACAACAGGAGCTGGTGCAAGCGCTTACCGGGGGCAGCATCGACCTGGCTATCCTGTATGAGCACGAGTTGGACAGCACCATTGAAACCGTTGCGCTGATGCCGCCCCAGCAACCCCATGCGCTGCTTCCCGAAGGCCACCGCTTCGCCCAGCAGGCGAAGGTGTCGCTGAACGACCTGGTGCTCGAGCCAATGATCTTGCTGGACGTGCTGCCCAGCCGTAACTACTTCGTGAGTATCTTCGAGGAGCTTGGGCTTAGCCCGCATATCGTGTTCAGCTCGCCTTCCATCGAGATGGTGCGCGGCATGGTCGCGCGGGGCTTCGGGTTTTCCATCCTGGTCACCAAGCCCTTCTCGGACTACGCCTACGACGGGCAGAAAATCGTCTGCGTGCCCCTGGCCGAAACGGTCACGGGCTCCGGCCTTTCCGCCGCCTGGCTGCGAAGGGGCCAGTTGACCAAACCGGCCCAGCTGTTCGTTGATTATTGTCAGGAAGAGTTGGGGAAAGGGCGGAGCGGTTGACTGGGGTGGAAGCGGGCGCAGCTCGCGAACAAAGGCAATAAAGGGTCCTACAGCCGGGCGAAGGCGAGGATTTTTTGCAACATCCGGTCGCACGCAGCCAGTTGTTCCACCGACACGAACTCATCTGGCTTGTGCCCCTGGTCCATGCTGCCAGGCCCACACACCACGGCAGGGATGCCAGCGGCGTGGAACAGCCCGCCTTCGGTGCCGAAGGCTACGGTATCGAACGCCGTGGAGCCGCAAAACGATGCAATCAACTCGGCCGCCTGGCTGTGGGCACTGGTGGCCAGGCCCGGGTAGGCCGAGAGCTCGGTGAAGCGGATATCGCTCTGGGCATGCACCGCTTGCATGCCTGGCACTACGTGCGCTTGCGCATAACGTTGCAGCGCCTGGGCCACGGCCCGGGGGTCATGGGCGGGCAGCGCGCGGATTTCGAAGTCGAACCGGCATTCCTGCGGCACGATGTTCAATGCCTGGCCGCCACTGATCATCCCGGTTTGTACCGTGGTGTAGGGCGGGTCGAAGCGGCAGTCTTGCTGCTCCGGGCTTTTCAGGCTGTCGCCGATCCGGCCCAGCTCGCTGATCAGCCGGGCGGCATGCTCGATGGCGTTCACCCCTTGCGGCGCATAAGCCGAATGACACGCATGGCCGCGTACGTCGCAGCGCATGGCCAGCTTGCCCTTGTGGCCGAGCACAGGCCGCAACTCGGTGGGCTCGCCAATGATGCACAGCATCGGCTTGACCGGCCGCGCCTCAAGGGCCGCCAGCAAGCCACGCACGCCGAGGCAGCCCACCTCTTCGTCGTAGGACAGCGCAATGTGCAACGGCAGGCGCAGCGGTGCTTCGAGCAGGGCGGGTACCAGCGCCAGCACGCAGGCGATATAGCCTTTCATGTCGGCCGTGCCGCGGCCATACAGGTGGCCTTCGTGCTCGGTCAGCGCAAACGGGGGAAAGGTCCAGGCTTGGCCATCCACCGGTACCACGTCGGTATGGCCCGACAGCACGATGCCGGGCCTGTCTTGCGGCCCGATCGTGGCGAACAGGTTGGCCTTGCTGCGCTCGGCGTTGTACACCCGCTGCGCGGCCACGCCATGGTCGGCAAGGTAACGTTCCACGAAGTCGATCAAGGCCAGGTTGGACTCACGGCTGGTGGTGTCAAAAGCCACCAGCTCGCCCAGCAAGGCCTGGCTGCGGCTCATCGGTCGTCACCGGGCACGCCGTAACCGGGGGCTTTCATCGGGTCCAGCGCGCGATCGATGTAATCCTGCAACTGGGGCCGGTAAGCCTGCCATAGCGTGCCCAACTCGCCGATGGGGTCGGCGTCGGCCCAGTCCACTCGCAGGTTGACGATTGGCCAGGTGAGCTCACCCACTACCACCATTGCTGCCGAATGCACCGGGCCCGCCTCGCCGCCGGCGACCTGGCCTGCGGTAAGCGCCGCGAGCAGGCGATCGGCCAATTGCCCCTCGGCGCTTTCGAACGCCTCCACCATTGCCGCGATCACGGCCGCGTCGGCCAGCATGTTACCGGCGGCCACGCATTGCTCGCCGGCAACAGCGTTATGGGTGCCCAGCGTTTGCCCGCCACTGAAGTGCGCCGTGCGGCCGAGGTGATCGATGGCGGTGAGCTGGCGGTATTGGCTGTAGCCGTTGCGCGTGAGCACCTGGTCCACTGCCTCGGCGGGGGCAAGGCCCGTTTCGAGTGCGTCAAGCACTTCCGGGCCCAGCGCGGGCAAGGTGATGTTCTGGCTGGCGACCGCGCCCACGCCCGGGCGCAGCCACGGGCAACGGGCGCCTACGGCGATGCTGGAGGAGCTGATGGCGATGCCCAGTTGCCCGGTTTCGGCGCAGCGCCCAACGATGGAAAACGTCATGGCCTGGCTCCTGTCATTCCGGGATCACTGCAATTACGTCGATTTCCATCAACCACTGGGGCTGGCCCAGCGCCGACACCACCAGGCCGGTCGAAATCGGGAATACCCCCTTCAGCCATTTACCCACTTCCTGATACACAGCCTCGCGGTAGCGCGGGTCGGTGAGGTAGGTGGTGGTTTTCACGATGTGGCTAAGGTCGCTGCCGGCTTCTTCAAGCAGCTGCTTTACGTTGCGCATGGCCTGTTCGGCCTGAGCGCGGGGGTCGCCCAGGCCCACCAGCTTGCCATCGAAATCGGTGCCCACCTGGCCGCGCACGTACACAGTGTTTCCGGCGCGTACCGCCTGGCAGAGGTCGTTGTCCAGGGTTTGGTTAGGGTAGGTGTCGCGGGTGTTGAACATGCGGATGCGGGTATGGGTTGGCTGGGCCATGGTCAAACTCCTGCGGCGGCCGAACGTTTCGGCATCGGGCTGGCGTGGTGGGAGGAGGCGGGCAGTGGGCCGCTTTCATAGGCTTCGTAGGTGCGTTGCTTGGCGATATGGCCAGCGATGTGCCGGGCGTCGTGCCACACGCCCCAGATGAAGGCCGAGCCGCGGCGGGTGAGCCACGGCAGGCCGAGGAAATAGATGCCCGGCTCGCTGCCTACGCCCCGCTGATGCTGGGGTTTGCCGGCGCTGTCCAGGCCGTTGCCCTGCAGCCAGCTGAAGTCCACCGCGTAGCCGGTGGCCCAGATGATCGAAGTGATACCGGCCGCGGCGAGGTCCAGCGACAACAGCGGCTGGGCCACGCAGGCGGGCTCGGGGTACACCTGGCGCGCCTCGGGCTCCTCGGGCAGGTCCAGGCCGTTGCGGGCGATGTAGGCGTCCGCGGCGTCCAGCAAGGCCAGGTAGTTTTCATCGCCCCGGGCGAGGTTGTCGGCCAGGTCCGGGGCGAAGCTCACCACACCGTCCTCGAAGGCGCGGGTGAGGCCGACAAGTGTGATGCCTTGGTGGGCGAGCGCGCGGAAGTCCACGGTGCGCCCGCCATGGGCGCCGCTCACGGCGATGGTCACGTGTTCACGGCCCGGCTTGCGCACTTCGGCGTCCCACTCGCCCAGCACGCCTAGCCACCAGCAGAAATCCCGCCCACGGTAAGCGCGTGGCGGCCGATCATGGGCCCCCACCGACAGGTAGACCTTCCGCCCGGCGCCGCGCAGCTCGTCGGCGATCTGTACCCCCGAGGAGCCCGCGCCCACCACCAGCACAGCGCCTTCGGGTAATTGACGGGGGTTGCGGTAGTCGGCCGAGTGCAGCTGCAGCAAGCCTTCGATGGCCGGCGCAATGGCCGGGATCACCGGCCGCTGGAACGGCCCGGTAGCGGCCACCACACGGCGGGCCTCGATCACGCCCTCCGAGGTTTGGACGGTAAAGCCCGGGCGGCCAGTGTTGCGGCTCACATGCTTGACCTCCACGCCGGTGCGGATCGGCGCGTTAATCTGGCGGGCATAGGTTTCGAAGTAGGCGGCTACGTCGTCCTTGCCGGCGAAGCCGTCGGGGTGTACCCGGGCAAATTCAAGGCCGGGAAAACGGTCGTGCCAGGCCGGGCCGTTGGCGACCAGCGAGTCCCAACGGCCGGTGCGCCAGGCTTCGGCGATACGGCTGCGCTCAAGTACCAGATGGGGCACGCCCAGCGTGCTCAAGTGTTCACTCATGGCCACGCCGGCTTGCCCCGCGCCAACCACCAGTGTGTCGATGAAAGTGTTGTTAAGTGTCATCGGTATTTCCTTGAAGAAGACCGTGTTACATCAGGCTAGAGCGGGGCAGGGCATCGGTAAAATAGTATTAAATTGGCTACTGAATATATTTGAGCGAAGTGCTTGCCTGTAATGGGAAGTAACTTTCGACGCTGGCGCCGTGAGCGCGCTGTCAGTGTTCTTCGCCTTCATGTAGCAAGTGGAAGATCTCTTTTTTCATCGATATAAAGCCTGGGTCCATGACCATGTCCAGGTGGCGCGGCCGTTCAATGGGCACGTCCAGTACTTTCTTGATACGGCCCGGCCGGGCGCCCATGGCGAAAATCTGGTCGCCCAGCAAAATGGCCTCGTCGATGTCGTGGGTCACGAACAACACGGTTTTCTTGCTGTGTTCCCATACCTTCAACAGCAGTTGTTGCATTTGCAGGCGGGTCTGGCTGTCCAGGGCGCCAAAGGGTTCGTCCATCAACAGGATTTGCGGGTCGTTGGCCAGTGCCCGGGCGATCGCCACCCGTTGCTTCATGCCCCCCGACAGCTGCTTGGAATAGTTATCGGCAAAGCGGGTGAGGCCCACTTCATTGAGGTAATGTCCCACGATGTCCTTGCGCTCGGCGGCGCCGACCTTGCGGCGCTTGAGGCCGAACTCGATGTTCTGCCGCACGGTAAGCCAGGGGAACAGGGTGTAGGCCTGGAACACCATGCCGCGGTCTGCGCCCGGCCCGTCCACCGCCTTGCCATTCACGAAAATCTGCCCGCCGCTGGGTTCGGCCAGGCCGGCGGTGAGGTACAGCAGGCTGGACTTGCCGCAGCCCGAAGGGCCTACCAGCACGGCGAACTGCTGGTCTTTTACCTCCAGCGATACATTTTCCAGGGCGGTGAACACGCCGCCATCCGGGGTGGGATAGCGCAGGCTCACGCTGTCTATCTTCAAGCTGGTCGCGGCCTGGGAAGCGCCGGCCTGGCCGGCGGCCACGCCGCCGAAACGGTTGGACGCTGCGGTTATTGTGCCCATGCTGCCACCTTCAAACGGATCAGACGGAAAAGTTGGTCAGTGATCAGGCCCAGCAGGCCGATCACCGCGATGGCCAGGAAGATCACGTCCACCTGGAAGCCCCGCATGGCCTTGAGGCTCAGGTAGCCCAGGCCACTGGAGGCGGCCACCAGTTCGGCGACTACCAGGTACGTCCAGGCCCAGCCCATGGTCACCCGAAGGGTGTCCAGGATGCCCGGCACTGAGGCCGGGGCAATCACATGCACCAAGGCATCGCGGCGGTTGGAGCCCAGGGTGTAGGAGGCGTCGACCAGGTCCCTGGAAATGCCACGGGACACATCGGCGATCATCACCAGCTGCTGGAAGAACACACCGAAGATGATCACCGACACCCGCTGCTCGATGCCGATGCCGATCCACAGGATAAACAGCGGCACGAAGGAGGTGACCGGCAGGTAGCGAATGAAAGTCACCACCGGCTCGAGGAAGGCCTGCACCACCCGGAAGCTCCCCATCAGCAGCCCCAGGGGCACGGCAACGACGGAGGACACGATAAAGCCCACCATCACCACTTCCAGGCTGGCCCACACGTGCTCACTCAGCGCGCCATCCCGGGACAGGCGCAGCGCCGCGTCCACGACCGCGCCGGGGGTGGGCAGGAACATCGCCGGCACCACGCCGCCGTACGACAATCCGGCCCACAGGCCGATCATCAAGGCCCACGCCAGGGCGCTGGCGCTCCATACCACGGGCATGGGCAATGAGGTTTTCGGTGTAATGCACCGGTTCAGCCATGAGCTGCGCTTGAACATGGAAGGCTCCTTACTTGGGCGTCACGAAGCGGTTATCGACCAGTTCGTCGTAAGTCACGTTGTAAGGCTTGCCTTGCAAGGCGCTGGCGGCTTCGTTGGCCAGCTTGAGCACCGCCGCGGCATCGCCCGGCTTGCCCTCGGTGCCCAACAGTTTCTCGCTCATGGCCTGGTCGTAGAAGCGCACGCCCTTGGCGGCGGCGGCGAGTTCTTTGGGGTCTGCCAGGTAACCGCCCACGCCCTTGGCCATTACGGCATAGGCTTGCTCGGGATGGTCCTTGGTGTACTGCACCGCCTTGTAGAGCCCGCTCACCAACGCCTTCACGTCCGCAGGTTGCTTCTCTATCACATCGCAGCTCAGTGCCACCACATCCACGATCACGCCCGGGGTGCTGCTGCTGTCCACCAGCACTTTGCCCTGTTGTTTGCCGCGCACCATGGACAGGTGCGGTTCCCAGGTCACGGCGGCGGGTACACGCCCGGCGATGAAGGCGGTGGCGGCGTCATCGGCGGTCATGTTCTGGATCTTCAGGTCGCTCATTTGCATGCCGGCCTGCTTGAGCAGGTAGCTCAGCCAGAACTGCGATACCGAGCCTTCGTTCACCGCGATGGCCTTGCCCTTGAGGTCGCTGAGGCTGTTCACATCCCTGCCCACTACCACGCCATCGCCGCCATGGCTTTCATCCAACGCGGCCACGGCCTTGAAGCAGAACTGCGGGCGGTACTTGAGGATTTCATCCAGGGTAGAGGCCGAGCCGGACAACTTGCCCGATGCCTGCGCGGCCATGTACATGGAAGCCTCTTCGATGGTGGGCAATTCGACCGTCAGGCCCTGCTCCTTGAAGTAGCCCAGGTCCTGGGCCAGGTACAGCGTGCCGTAGCCCACCCAGGTGGTATGGCCGATGGACAACGTGCCAGCCTGGGCGGCGGTGGCCGCGCCAGCGAGCAACGCACCCGATGCCAGCAGCGTGGCGCAACGCGAAACGAATGAATGGACCATGAATCACTCCCGAGATCGACAGAGAAGGGTTGTTCGAATTGTCTGGGCAGGAAGCGAAAAGCGAAGGAAGGTACGGCTTCTGACGAGCCTTGATCGGTGGGGCAAGTCGATGGTGGCCGATTGGGCCGCGGAGGAAAATTATTAAATATGTGGTTTGGGGCGAGGAAAAAACTAACGGCGGGCGTTCATAGCCAGCGTGGGCCGCGGCCGGCCCGTCAGGCTGACAGGCTGGCTAAGAGCACCGTGACCCATTGGCTTGAGCCTTACGGCAAGCTGCGCACGTAATCACTCATGGGGTTTTTCAGCCAGGCCTGGAGCTCGGCTTCGGCCTGTTCCAGCGCGTTGGGGTTGAGCAGCTTGCGCAGCAGGGCGATGTTCACGGCGCGGGCGCGGAGGTTGAAGGCGGCGGCACGGTCGCCGGATTCGCCGGGCTGGTAGATCCCGAGCTTTTCATAAAGCTGCTGCAGCCGGTTTTGCACGGTGCGTAGCGAGAGGTTGCGGCGGCTGGCGATGGCGCGGTCGGTGAGGCCCAGGGCAATGTCCTGCAGCACCTCGTATTCGTTGTCGGTGAGGCCGTTGCGCTGGTCCTGGGTTTTCTGCTGAACCCCGCGTACTTCCCGGTCGATCACGCACTGCTGTTCGATGAACAGGCTCCGCAGCGCCAGGCGCAGGCGTTCCTCAGAGGCAGTCTTGAGGATGTAGCCATACGCCGCGCCCGGCGGCACGATGCGGGCAATGCCCCGCACGTAGGCTTCATCGGCGTAGTTGGACCAGAACAGGATGGCGGTATCGGGGCGGTCCTTCCAGATCGTCTTGGCCGCTTCCACGCCGGTGCGCTGGGGCATCTGCAGGTCCATCACCACGGCGTTTATCTGGTGCGCGTGGGCCAGGTGTACGCCCTCCAGGCCGTCCTGACCTTCGAGCAGCTGTTCACACTCAGGCAGCGCCGCTTCGATCACTTCCTTCAAAAATGCCCGGTGCACCGGGTCGTCTTCCACCAGCAGAACGTTCATGGCTGCTCCAGCGGCGCGCTGCCCAAGGGCATGCGGATTTTCACCCGCGTGCCCTTGTTCTCGGGGCCCCGATCAATGTGTACGTTAGCGCCCAGCAAGCGCGCGCGGATCTGCATGTTACGAATGCCGCCGGTCTTGAGCAGGTCCTTGACCTCCAGGCCAAGGCCGTCGTCGAGAATGGTCAGTTCCAGGTGCTGCTGGCCGCCGTGGATCATCACGGCGATGGTGGACGGCGAGGCGTGGGTGATCGCATTGTTCACCGCTTCCTGAATGATCCGGAACAACGCGACCTTCTGTGGTTCAGCCAGCCGGTTGGCCTGGCCGTCGGTGTGGTCATACAGGTGGGTTTCGATGCCCAGGCCACTGTTGCGCACGCTGCGAAGCAGCAGGTCTTCAAGCCCCTCCTCGAAGCCGAACAGCTGCAACACGGTCGGTTTCACCGCATCGATGATCAGGCGCAGCTCGCGCATGCTGTCGTGCAGCGCCTCGGTGATCAGCGCCAGCTCACCGGCCACGGCGGCATCGGTGGTTTGCAGCCGCGCCAGGCGCCGGTGCAGGCGGGTCATGTCTGCCAGGGTCTGGTCATGCAGGTCCATGCCGATGCGCTGTCGCTCGTTTTCCAGTTCTTCGGTCAGGCGAAGCGCGCCCAGGCGCAGGCCTTCCTCCCGGGCGACGATACGTTCCTTGGCGATGGCCAGCTTTTTGGCCTGGTCGGTCTGGCGTAATGCATAGAGGTAGGAAGCCAGCAGGTCGGCCACGTGCTGGGTGTATTGCACATCCCCCAACGTATAGAAATTGGCGCTGTGCTTGGAGCAACTGAGCGCGCCGATGATCTCGCCACACGCGCGCAGCGGCACGTGCAGGCGGCTGCGCAGTTGCGCGTCGAATATGGGTTGATTGAAGGCCCCGGGGAACTGGAAGCGTTCATCGGTCATGGCGTTATCGGTGAGGATGAACGGCTCGCTGCCTTGCAGCACGGTGCGGATGGGGCTCAATGAAATGGGCAGCGGGTGGTCGACGAACTCGCTCCAGGCCGTGAGCACGCCGGTTTCATAGGCGTGCAGGTGGTTTTCCCCGTCCAGCAGCAACAGGCTCACGTCGATGTGGTCGTGAGGCAGGATGTAGCGCACCTCGTGGGACACCGCATTGATCATGGACTGGAAATCCAGCAGCCCGGCCAGGGCACGGGAGACGCCGAGGAAGTGCTGCAGCACTTTTTCAGGGGGGATATGTGGACGCTGCACGGTGCCTGGCCTTTATTGTTCTGGGGCATGCCGGTAGGGGCGATCGCATCATGGCGCATTCGATCACTGCCTGCACAGCCTAGCGCGCCACGACGTAGAGTGCTTGCGCGGGCGCGCTCGCCAGGTGCGGGATCCCGCAAGCGGTGTGCGCGATCCTGCGTAACGTGTGCGCCGATCGACGAAGACGGCGCTGGATCCCAGGCGCAGACTCGCCCCGGAACGTCATGAAACCGACCGGCCTTGGCCGGCCGTCACTAGCCCACAACAATAACAAGGGTCATGCTGATGAAACGTCCTCCATTGCGGCACGTGCTGTTGTCGAGTGTCTTGCTGCTGTCGCCATTTGCTGTTGCCCACGCCGACACCTCCGATAAAACCATCGCCTTGTCCAATAACTACGCCGGCAACTCGTGGCGGCAGAACATGCTCGCCAGCTGGAAGGAAACCACCGACAAGGCCGTCAAGGATGGCGTGGTCGCCTCTACCGACGCGCTTACCACCGGCGAGAACCAGGCCACCGAGCAGGCGGCGCAGATCCAGAACCTGATCCTGCAAGGCTACAACGCCATCGTGATCAACGCCGCGTCGCCCACGGCGCTCAACGGCACGGTGAAGCAGGCGTGCGACGCCGGGATCATCGTGGTGTCGTTCGACGGGGTGGTGACCGAACCCTGCGCCTACCGCATTTCCATGGACTTCAAGCAAAGCGGCCTGGACCAGATGGATTACCTGGCCAAGCGCTTCCCCAACGGCGCCAACGTGTTGGAAATTCGCGGCCTGGCGGGCGTGTCGGTGGACGAGCAGATCCATAGCGGCATCGTTGCCGGCGCGCAGAAATACCCCAACCTGAAAATCGTAGGGTCGGTGAACGGTAACTGGACCCAGACCGTGGCACAGAAAGCCGTGGCCGGTATCCTGCCCAGCCTGCCCAAGGTGGACGCGGTGGTCACCCAGGGCGACGACGGTTACGGCGCTGCCCAAGCCTTCGCCAATGCCGGCAGGCCAACGCCTACCATCATCTTCGGCAACCGCGAGGAAGAACTGTCGTGGTGGAAAAAACAGCGCGACGCCAATGGCTACCAGTCGTTCTCGATTTCCAGCGCTCCCAGCATCTCCAGCCTGGCGTTCTGGGTAGCCCAGCAGTTGCTCGACGGCAAGCAGTTACCCCATGACTTGCTGTCGCCGGCCCTGAGCGTAACCCAGGAAAACCTCGATTCGGCCCTCAAGGGCGTAGAAAAGGGGGGCATCGTGACCCAGGTGTACACCGTCGATGACGTCGCCAAGCTGCAGGCCAAACCTGCCGCCGCGCTGACTGCCAACTGACCGACCCGCCGCCTGGGAGAACACATGAGCACGATCCAGCGAGCGCTGGTGACCTTCAAGGGCACCAGCAAATCGTTCGGCGCGGTGCGCGCGTTGAACAACGTGGACCTGAGTTTCCACGCCGGGGAATGCCTGGGCCTGATCGGCCACAACGGTGCGGGCAAATCCACGTTGATGCAGGTGCTGGCCGGCACCCTGGCGGCGGATACCGGCACGATGCAGGTCGAAGGCCGCGACCTGCGCGCCAGCTATAACGTGCAGCTGGCGCGTCAGCACGGCATTCGCTGTGTGTTTCAGGAGCTGTCCTTGTGCCCGAACCTGAGCATCGCCGAGAACACGCGGCTGATGTCGCCAGCCATTCGTGGCTTCGGTTGGCGCCGCGAGGCGAGGGCACGGGTGCTGGCCTGCCTGGACGAGATTTTCCCCGGCCACGGTATCGACCCGGACGACACCGTGGCCGACCTGTCCATCGGCAAACGGCAGATGGTGGAAATCGCCCGGGCCTTCGTGCAGGTGGACGAGCCGTTGAACCTGGTGATTCTCGACGAACCTACGTCCTCGCTGGACGCCCGGGTGGCCGAACAGCTGCTGCGTTTCGTGCGCCGCTTCGTGGCCAAGGGCGGCAGCATCGTATTGATCAGCCACATCCTGGCCGAGATGCTGGGCACCTGCGACCGTATCGCGGTGATGCGCGACGGTGGGGTGGTGGACATTCGCCCCGCCAAAGATTTCGACCATGCCTCGCTGGTGGAATGCATGGGCAGCGCCGCCAAGGCCGCGGCCGAGCGTAAGCCGTTTGCATCCAAGCGCCTGCAAGGCACGGCGGTGATTTCCCAGCAACCCCCGCGGCAGCGCGACGGCCGCACCGTCGACGCCCACGCCGGGGAAATCGTCGGCCTGGCGGGCCTGGCCGGGCACGGGCAGAGCCAATGGCTGATCCAGGTGCTGCGCCGGTGCGTGGCCACGGGCCAAGGGGCCGCGCTGGTGGCGGGTGATCGTCAAACCGACGGGGTCTTCCCGTTGTGGTCCATCGCCGAGAACATCACCGTCAGCTCCCTGGGCCAACTGCGCCGTGGCGCATTGATCGACCCGGAGGCTGAACAGGCCATGGCCGAGCAATGGCGCCAACGCATGAGTATTCGCACGCCCGACATGGCCAATCCGATCCTCTCGCTTTCCGGCGGCAATCAGCAAAAGGCGCTGTTCGCCCGTGCGCTGGCCTCCAGCAGCAGCGTGATCCTGATGGATGACCCCATGCGCGGCGTGGACGTGAACACCAAGCGGGAGGTGTATTCGATCATTGCCGAGGAAGCCGCCCGGGGCCGCACCTTCATCTGGTACACCACCGAGCTGGAAGAGCTGGACCACTGCGACCACGTGTATGTGTTCCGCGATGGCCAGGCGGTGCTGGACCTTCCACGCAACCAGCTCAGCGAGGAGCAGATACTGCGGTGCTCCTTCGAGGAACAGCTCGTATGAATGCATCTACCCCCATTCCTCTCAAGGCCACAGTGGCCAGGCCGGCGCGGCTCAACCGCGCCCGCCTGTTGCGCGGCGCATTGCCAGGCGTATCGCTGGCGGTGTTGTTGGTGGTGATCTTCGTGATGCAACCCCGCGCCATGAGCTACATGGGCATGAACCTGATGTTCAACCTGGCGGTGCCTATCGCCTTGGCCACCATCGCCCAGATGCTGATCATCACGGTGAACGACCTGGACCTGTCCCTGGGCAGCTTCATCAGTTTCGTGGCGTGCGTGTGCGCCACCGTGCTTAACCAGCACCCACTGCTGGGCTGCCTGGCACTGGTGGGCTGCGTGGCCGCGTATGCGCTGCTCGGCGCGTTGATACACCTGCGCAAACTGCCCTCTATCGTGGTCACCCTGGGGATGTCGTTCATCTGGATGGGGGGCGCCATTCTGTTGCTGCCGGCCCCGGGCGGTACCGCGCCGCAATGGTTGCAGGCCATCGTGCGTTACAAAACCCCGCTATTACCCTTCGCGATCTTCGTGTGCATCGCGCTCGCGTTGGTGGTGCACCTGTTCCTGATGCGCTCCACCTTGGGCGTGGTGCTGCGAGGCGCCGGCGGCAACCCGATTGCCGTGGCCAAGGCAGGGTGGTCCCTGCTGCGGATCAAGGTCAGCCTGTACGCGTTGGCCGGCACCTTCGGCGTACTCGCCGGGCTGTTTCTGGTAGGCCTGACCACCTCAGCCGATGCCAGCATCGCCCTGCGCTACACGCTCCTATCCATCGCCGGGGTGATTCTGGGCGGCGGCGAGTTCGTCGGCGGGCGGGTGTCGCCCATTGGCGCGGTGCTCGGCGCGCTCACCCTGGTGCTGGCCGGGTCGCTGTTGTCATTCCTGCACATCTCGCCCGACTGGCAGATCGGCGCCCAGGGCGCGATCCTGATCCTGGTGCTGGCGTTGCGCGCGTTCGTGAATCGCCTGGAGGCACAACCATGATGACCGCCCGTACCGCGCTGTCGCGCGTCAACAGCAAACCCTGGCTGTGGTCGTTCCTCGCCGCCCTGATGATATGGCTGGCGACCGTCATCTTCACTGGCGGTATGGGCGGCGGTTCGCTGCTGTCCAGCGCATTGAGCTTTTCGGCGTTCTTCGTGATCGTGGGTATCGGGCAGATGTTCGTGATCACCACGGGGCCCGGCAATATCGACCTGTCCATCCCGGCCAACATCGCGCTCAGTGGCGCGGTCGGCATGAAGCTGATGAACGAACAGGCGGATTTGATCTGGCTCGGGGTAGGGGCCGTAGTGTGCCTGGGCGTGCTGCTGGGCTGCGCCAATTACGCTCTGATCCGCGTGCTGCGGATACCGCCGATCATCGCCACGCTGTCCGCCAGTTTTCTGCTGCAGTCCACGGCTATCGCCTATGGGCGCAGCGTTCGCATTCAGCCACCGGAGCTGTTCTACAACTTCTGCACCGGCAACGTGCTGGGCGTGCCGTACCTGGCCATCAGCGTGGTGGTGCTCGCGGTGATCATGGGCTATGTGCTGGCCCGTACCCGCTATGGCCGCTGGGCCGTCGCCATCGGCCAGAATGCACGCGCCGCCGAACTGGCGGGCGGGCGGGTTGGCCGTGTGCGCTTCGCCACTTATGTATTGAGCGCGGTTTTCGCCAGCCTGTGCGGGGTGCTGCTGGCGGGCTTTTCGGGGGGCGCCTCGCTGAGCATGGGCGAGGAGTACCTGCTGGCGTCCATCGCGGTGGTGGTGATTGGCGGCACCTCGGTAGGCGGTGGCTTCTCCAACGTGCCTGGCATCTGGGGCGCCGCGCTGTTTCTGTACCTGCTGGTGAGCATGCTCAACACCTTCGGCGCCAGCGCCGGCGTGCGGCTGATCCTCACCGGCTTGATCATTATCGCGGTGATTACCGCTGTGAGCGGGCGCTCGTCCGCCCGCGCCGTGTGAGTGCCAGGCCATGCCCAGATCCGAACCCATTTATGAAGTGCTGGACCCGCGCTTTCGCGGGCTGATTTTGCCCAACACCCAACTCGAATGCCTGTACGACCAATGCCGCTGGGCCGAGGGGCCGGTGTGGTTCAACGACGGCGGTTACCTGCTGTGGAGCGACATCCCTAACGAACGCATCCTGCGCTGGACACCCGAGCAGGGCGTGGCGGTGTACCGGCCGCGGTCGAACTTCGCCAACGGCAACACGCGGGACCTGCAAGGGCGCCTGGTCACCTGCGAGCATGGCACCCGGCGGGTGACCCGTACCGAGCCCGACGGCTCGATCACCGTGATCGCCGACCGCTTCGAGGGCAAACGGTTGAACTCGCCCAACGATGTGGTGGTACACCGCGACGGCGCGGTGTGGTTCACCGACCCCACCTACGGCATCCTCAGCGACTATGAAGGCTTCAAGGCCGTGCCCGAGCAGGCGGGGCGCAATGTGTACCGGGTAGACCCGGCCACCGGTGAGGTCCGCTGCATGGTGGGCGACTTCGTTCAGCCCAACGGGCTGGCGTTCTCCCCGGATGGCGCCACCTTGTATGTGGCCGATTCGGCGCGCTCTCACCATCCGGATGCGCCGCACCATATCCGCGCGTTTGAGGTGAAGGAGGGCAGTTGGCTGGGGCAATCCCGCGTGTTCACCGAGATAGAGCCCGGCATCCCGGATGGCTTGCGGGTGGACGTGGAAGGCAACGTGTGGACCAGCGCCGGCGACGGCATCCAGTGCTTTGCCGCCGACGGCACGCTGCTGGGCAAGATACTGCTGCCGGAAAAGGTCGCCAACCTCACCTTCGGCGGGCCGCGCCGCAACCGGCTGTTCATCACCGCCAACACCTCGTTGTACATGATTCACGTGGCGGTGGCCGGCGCACAGCTGCCCTGAACACCTTTATTTGCGAGCTTCGCCGGATGGCCGGCCCCGCCCCTTCCTACAGGTGTACGCCGGAGTTCGTAGGAAGCGGGCAGAGCTCGCGAACGGTGTCTTTTACCGGTGAAGCGATCAGGTAATCGCCCCGATCTGCCACGGCACGAACTCGTTCTGGCCGTAGCCGTGTTGCTCGCTCTTGCTGCGCTCCCCCGAAGCGATGCGCAGCATCATCCGGAAGATATGCTCACCGCGTTCCTCGATGGTCATGCTGCCGTCGGCGATGCCGCCGCAGTTCACGTCCATGTCGTCCTCCTGGGTTTCCCACAGCCGGGTGTTGGTCGCCAGCTTGATCGAGGGCGAGGGCGCGCAGCCGTAGGCCGAGCCGCGCCCCGTGGTGAAGGCGATAAGGTTCGCGCCGCCGGCCACCTGGCCTGTTGCCGAGACAGGGTCGTACCCGGGGGTGTCCATGAACACAAGGCCGTGGGCCCTTACAGGCTGCGCATATTCGTACACGTCCACCAGGTCGGTAGAGCCAGCTTTCGCCACGGCGCCCAGGGATTTTTCCAAAATGGTGGTCAGCCCGCCGGCCTTGTTGCCCGCCGAGGGATTGTTGTTCAGCTCCGCGTTCATGCGCGCGCAGTAGCTTTCCCACCACTGGATGCGCTCGATCAGCTTTTCGCCCACAGCCTGTGTCACCGCGCGGCGGGTGAGCAAATGTTCGGCGCCATACACTTCAGGGGTTTCGGAGAGTATCGCCGTTCCGCCCGCCGCCACCAGGCGGTCCACCGCATCACCCAAGGCCGGGTTGGCAGTGATGCCGGAATAGCCATCGGAGCCGCCACATTGCAGGCCCACCACCAGGTGGCGAGCGCTGACCGGTTGGCGCTCCACCTGATTGGCCTCGGCCAGCAGCTCCTTCACCTGGGCGATGCCGCTGGCGATGGTCTTGGTGGTGCCGCCCGTGCCCTGGATAGTGAACGTGCGCAGCGAATGGCTGCTCTCCAGCCCTTGCGCGGCGAGCAGATCCGGGATCTGGTTGGTTTCACAGCCCAGGCCGATCATCAATACCGAGGCGAAGTTGGGGTGCACTGCGTAGCCGCCCAGGGTGCGGCGCAACATGGCCAGCGCCTCGCCACCGGAATCCACCGCGCAGCCCACGCCGTGGGTCAGCGCGACCACGCCGTCCACGTTGGGGTAGGGCGCCAGGGCTTCGGGGTGGATATCCCGGCGGAAATAGTCCGCGATCGCCCGGGCCACCGTGGCCGAGCAGTTCACCGAGGTGAGAATGCCGATGAAGTTGCGCGTGGCCACCCGGCCATCAGCCCTGACGATGCCCATGAAGGTTTCGTCAGTGGGGGCGGGCGCGCCCTTGGCATCGACACCAAAGGCATAGTCCCGGGAAAAATCGCCCATGGCCACGTTATGGGTGTGCACATGCTGGCCGGCTTCTATGGCCTGGCTGGCGAAGCCGATGATCTGCCCGTAGCGGCGCACCGGTTGCCCCGCGGCAATGCCTCGGGCCGCCACTTTGTGCCCGGCAGGGATGGCGTCGATTACTTCGATGCCTTCAAGGAGGGTCAGGCCTTTGACCAGCGGCTGGCGCGCGATCAGCACGTCGTCCAGCGGGTTGAGGCGGATCACGGCTGGGGCGGCGGTTTCACGCCCTGTTGTTGTTATGAGTTGCATGGTGGTACCTCGGTGTGGTCTTCCTGCTGGGCCGGCGGCAAGCCATTGAGCGCTTTCAGCACGTCGAACAGGTGCGGGACGTACAGATCGCCATGCCCCAGATTAGTCGCCAGTACGTAGACTTGCCGCACCGCTTCGGCGATCGACGCCGGGGAGGATTGTGCCGCCGCCAACTGAGAGTAGGCGCGCATGTCCTTGGCGGCGTTACGGATGGCGAACTGTTGGCCGCTGTCGTCGCCTTCAAGCAGGTAGGGAATGATGCGGTCGAAGGTCTTGCTGTGGGCACCGCTGAGCCGGCACACCCCGGCGAATTCGCGTAGATCGAGCCCGGCCTTGGCGGCGCTGCCGAAGGCTTCGGCGAGAATCGCGCCGTTGGCCTGGGCAATGAAATTGTGGATCAGCTTGGCCCGATAGCCCGCGCCATGGGCGCCCAGGTGATGCACGGTTTCGGCATACGCGGCCATCAGCGGGCGCACCCGTTCCAGTACCTGTGCGTCGCCACCTACCAGCACATTCAAGCGGCCTTCGCGGGCCTCCCTGGGGGTGCGGTTCACCGGCGCGTCGAGGAACGCCGCGCCCTTGCTGGCCAGGGCCGTGGCCACTTCCTCGGCCAGTTCAGGGTCGACCGTGCTGCTGTCGATCACGATAAGCCCGGGGCGGGCGCCCTCCAGCAAGCCGCCAGGGCCGAACACCACCTCGCGCACCTGCGGCGTACCGGTCACGCAGAGGATGACCACGTCGGCGTGCCTGGCCAGGTCGGCGGCGCTCGTTACCTCGGTCGCGCCCTGGCCAAGCAACGCTTCGATGGCGGCGCGGCTACGGTGCGCCAGCGCCTGCAGGTCAAAGCCATTCTGGAGCAATCGCGTGGCAATGGCGCTGCCCATCAGGCCAAGGCCCACCATGCCCACCTGCTTGATGCTCGGCGCCGGGGAAAGCCCAGCCGTGGGTAGTTCGCTAGGTATCTGGTTCATTGTGGCGCCTCCTCGCGCAGTGGTCGGTGATGGTTGATGACGGGCACCTCGCGGCTTTGCGCACGCTCGCGGGCGAGCCATTGCACCTGTTCATGGCCCAGGGCGGCGATGTTGTCGCAGCCCAGCAGGCCGATGACGCGGTCCACTTCGTTCATCAGGATTTCGATGGCCCGGTCGGCGCCCGCGCGGCCTCCGGCGGCCAGCCCCCAGGTAGTGGCGCGGCCCACCAGCACCGCATCCGCGCCCAGGGCCATGGCCTTGACGATGTCGCTGCCGCGCCTGAAACCGCCGTCCAGCATGATCGCCAGCCGGCCTTTCACGGCCTCCACCACCTCAGGCAATACGTCCATGGCCGACACCGCGCCGTCGAGCTGACGGCCGCCATGGTTGGACAACACGATGCCGTCCGCGCCGATGGCCACGGCCTGCCTGGCGTCTTCCGGGTGCAGCAGCCCTTTGATGATGAGCCGCCGCGGCCAGCGATCGCGCAGCCAGCGCAGGTCTTCCCAGGACAGCGACGGGTCCAGCTCCTTGGCCAGCGCCGTGGCCGCGCCGCTCACGCTGTCCTTGCCGGGCGGCAACAGGTCGCCCAGGTTGGCGAAGCGGGGCATGCCGTGGGGCCACAGTACCTCCAGCATCCAGCGCGGGTGCGCGAGCACATCCAAGGTATTGCGTGGGTTGAGCTTGAGCGGCCGGGCATAGTTGCGCAGGTCCCATTCGCGCTTGCCGTAGATGGCGCTGTCGGTGGTGACCACCAAGGCCTCCACCCCCGCACGTTCGGCGCGCTCGGCCAGTTTGGCCACAAAATCCCGGGTGCGGTACATGTACACCTGCATCCACATGCGGCCACCGGCGGCCTCGATCACCCGCTCCAGCGGCACGGTGGAGGCATTGCTGAGGATGAACGGGATGCCTGCCGCGGCCGCGGCGCTTGCCAGCGCGATGTCACCTTCATGGGCCAGCAGCCCGCTGAAGCCGGTGGGCCCGATCATGAACGGCGCGGCGCTGCGCCGCCCGAACAGGTCGATGCCGATATTGCGCCTGGACACATCGATCAATGACCGGGGCTTGAAGGCGATTTCCGAAAACACGTCGCGATTGCGCCGCAACGTGGCTTCTTCCTCTGCGCCGCCCTCGATGTATTCGAAACAGAAGTTCGGCACGCGCCGGGCCGCCATCGCGCGCAGGTCTTCAATGCTGTGCGCGCGGCGGGGGTCGCGGCCTGTATAGAGACGACGTAGCACAGGGGGCCTCCTAGACCGGCAGCTTGCGTTGATAGTCGATGAACAGCACGGACAGCATCTGCACCACCGCCACGCCCACGAAGAACATCAGCGCCAGGAAGTAGGAGCCTGTGTTCTGTACGATGTAGCCGATGAAGATGGGCACGAAAATACCGGCGATGTTGCCCACGAAGTTCATGATGCCGTTGAGCGCTCCGGTGCGCGCGCGGGTGGCGAGCATCGCCGGCGTGGCCCAGTTGCAACCGCCGCACCAGCGCAGGAAGAACAGCGCCACGCACAGCAGCCCCACCACCGCGAACGGCGCCCGTACATAGGCCACGCCCAGCATGGACAACCCTACGGCGCCCGCGCCGATCATCATCATGGTGCGGTACACCCGGTTGGCGCTCGCCCCGGCCGATTTCCAACGGTCGGCCAGTTGCCCGGCCACTACCTCGCCGACGAAGCCGAAGAAAAAGATCAGGAAGGTGGCGCCGCCCAGGGATTTGAGGTCGAAGCCGTGGACGTTGAACAGGTAGGTGGGCAGCCAGGTCATCAGGCCGAAGAACACCAGGTTGGTGCAGGTATGGCTGGCGCACATGCCCCAGACCGAGCGGTAGCTGAAGAATTTAAGCAGCGAACCGCCCGCGGCTACCTTCGGCTCGCGCAGGTCGGCTTCGGCGTGATCGTGCTCGATGTAGGCGATCTCCGCGTCGTTGATCGACGGGTGTTCGCGTGGCGTATTGCGGATGTACCACCAGGCCCAGATGCCACACAAGATGGTGCCCACCCCGGCGACCACGAAGGCGGCGCGCCAGGAGCCAAGCCAGGCCATCAACGAGGCGACCACCACAGCGCCCACCCCCGAGCCCAGCGCGGAGCCGGCGTCCACCAGAGAGGCGCCGCGGGTTTTCTCGTTCTGTGTCAGCCACAGCGCATTGAGCTTGCCGCCCACGGGGTAGATCGGCGCTTCGGCGATGCCCAGGCCCATGCGGGTGAGCATCAGGGTAAACCAACCCGTACAGGCCGCGCCCAACGCCTGGAACGCGCCCCAGCTTATGGTTGCCGCCGCGATCAGGGTGCGCGGTTGCAGGCGGTCGGCGAGCATGCCCGACGGCACTTGCATGAAGAGGTAGGTCCAGAAGAACGAGCTGAGGATCAGCCCCTGGCGCTCCGGTGTCAGTGAAAACTCCTGCGCGATCGAGGGCATCGCCACAGACAAGGCGGCGCGGTCGATATAGTTGATGGACACGAGCAACAGCAATAGAAGAAAGATCTTCCACCGCACAGTCGTCTTCTTGGTGCCTTGCAGGCGGGACATATCCATGCCGAGTCTCCTGTTATTTTTATAGGATCGGGCGGGTGATAGAAGCGTGTGTGGAGGGGGCTAGCGCCCCCAGCGCAATACGAGTGGGTCCAGGCGACGCGCGACCTCCAGCAAGCCTTCGCGGATTTGCGGGTGCACGGGGGCGAGCGGGTGGCGTACGGCGTCGGAACGAATCACACCGCCTTCCTTCATCAGGATCTTGCAGGCGGCCAGCCCACACTGGCGGTTCTCGTAATTGATGAGGGGCAGCCATTGCTGGTACAGCGCGGCGGCGCGTTCACGGTCCCCGCTCACGTGGGCGTCGATGATCTTGCGGATGCCGTCGGGGTAGGCGCCGCCGGTCATCGCGCCGGTGGCGCCAGCGTCCAGGTCGGGCATTAACGTGATTGCTTCTTCGCCGTCCCAAGGGCCGATTACGCTATCGCCCCCCAGCGCGATCAGCTCGCGAAGCTTGGCCGCCGCTTGCGCGGTTTCGATCTTGAAGTACGAGACGTTTTCGATCTCGCGCGCCATGCGGGCCAGGAATGCCGCCGACAACGGCGTGCCGGCCACGGGAGCGTCCTGGATCATGATCGGGATGCTGACCGCGTTCGATACCTGCTCGAAGAAGCCATAGATGCTCTGTTCACTCACCCGGATGGTCGCGCCGTGGTACGGCGGCATTACCATCACCATGGCGGCGCCAGCGGCTTGCGCGGCCTGGCTACGCTGGGCGCACACCTGGGTGCTGAAGTGGGTGGTGGTCACGATCACCGGCACGCGGCCGGCCACGTGGTCGAGCACCAGGTTCATCACGGTGTCGCGTTCATCATCGGCCAGGGCGAACTGCTCCGAGAAATTGGCCAGGATGCACAGGCCATCGGAGCCGGCATCGATCATGAAGTCGATGCAGCGTTTCTGGCCATCGAGGTCCAGCCGGCCGTCTTCGTGGAAAATAGTGGGGGCGACAGGGAACACACCGCTAAAGCGGTTTTTGTTGTGGGTATTCATATCGTGTTGTGCTCGTGACTGCGGGGTAGGGGACAACCGCTGCGCTCAGGCGCGTATTCACAGGGTGCGGTGACTGCTGATGGCCCGACTATACCGAGGCGTTTTCGGGCCTGTATATTGAGTCCTTTCCATCCCCTGATGAGTTTTTCGACTCGCCCATGAATACCCTCAACCTGCTGCTTTCCAGATTACGCATGAAGCAGCTGCAGCTGGTGACTGCGCTGGATCAGCACAAGTCGCTGCACAAGGCCGCCGCGGTGCTGTCGATCACGCAGTCGGCGGCCAGCAAGGCGTTGCACGAGCTTGAGGTAATGTTCGAGGCGCCGCTGTTCGAGCGCTCGGCCAGTGGCATGATCCCCAACGCCTGTGGGCGGCGAGTGATCGAATACGCACACTTGCTCACCACGGACCTGACCCTGCTGTGCGACGACATGGCGGACATCCGCGCCGGCCGTACCGGGCGCTTGGCCATTGGCGCGATCATGGGTGCGATCCCTACCTACGTGATTCCTGCCTTGGACGCGTTGCATGCGCAGATGCCGGCGGTGACCGTGGAAATCGTCGAGGACACCAGCGCGCGCATGCTCGCACAGCTCGACGACGGCCGCCTGGACCTGGTCATCGGCCGGTCCGCGGTGAGCGCGCACCCCAACCGATACCGCTACCTCAAGCTTGCCGACGAGCCGTTGTCGGTGGTGGCCGGCTACGATCACCCGCCCACCACAGAGGGCGACCTGTGCATGCGCGACCTGGCGCAGTGCCGATGGGTGACCTACCCCAGCAAGATGCCGCTGCGCGACCTGCTCGAGCGCGAACTGGACCTGGCCGGCATCGACAAGCCCGTGGACACCGTGTCCACGGCTTCGACGTTCGTGACCGTCGCGCTGCTCAATCAGGGGCGGGACCTTGTTTCCCTGCTGCCCACCGACATCGCCCAGCTGTTCGAGCGGCACAAGATGCTGCGTATCCTGCCCGTGGCCCTGCGCTCGCCCTCGCAACCTTTCGGCATCGTGACCCGGCGCACCAGCGTGCTGTCCCCGGCGGCCGAGCGCTTGATCGAATTGCTGCGCCAATCGGCACTCAACTTGTAGGAAGCGCCTGCTAGCTGAGCTGCTTCGCTCCGCTGCGCCCATACACCGCTACCACCACAAAGCACCCCAGCGGCAACACATATGCCATGGCGGTGGAGGCGTGGTCCGCCACCAGGCCCATGCAATAGGGCATCAAGGCCCCGCCAACGATAGCCATGATCAGGAATGAGCTCGCGCGTTTGGTGTGCGTGCCCAGGTCTTTCACCCCCATCGCGAAGATGGTGGGGAACATGATCGACATGAAGAAAAAGATCGCGATCAAGGCAATCACCGAGAGGCTTTCCACGGCGCTCACCACCACGGCGCACAACGCGACGTTGATGCAGGCGTACACCGTGAGCAGGCGCTGCGGTGCGATCCGCCCCATCAGCCAGGTGCTGAAAAACCGCCCGCACATGAAGCAGATCATGGCCACCGACAGCAGGTAAGCGGCGGTCTGGCTGCTCATGTTGGCCCAGTGCTCAGTCACGTAGTTGATGAAAAACGCCCCAACGCCCACCTGCGCGGCCACGTAGAAAAACTGCGCGATTACCCCGCCAACGAAGCTGCGGTGTTGCCACAAGCCCTTGTCGCTGGTGCCACGCGCCTGAGCGGTGTGCTCGCGTACATCGGGCATGGGCGTGCGGGCGAACATTGCAGCGACCACCAGCACGATCACCGCAATCACCACATAGGTGGTTTGCAGCGAGGCACTGTCTCCGTCATTGCTGGCCCCACCGAAGAACAGCATACCGCCGAGCAGCGGCCCGACGAATTGCCCCAGCCCGTTGAAGGACTGCGCCAGGTTGAGCCGGCGCTCCGCCCCGCCAGGCGCACCGAGCACGGTGGCATAGGGGTTGGCGGCGGTTTCGAGGCAGCCCAGCCCCAAGGCAATCACGAACAGGGCAAACAGGAAGAACGGGAAGCTGGCCGCATTGGCCGCCGGCATGAACAGCAGCGCGCCAGCGGCGTACAAGCACAGGCCAAGCAGGATACCGGCCTTGTAGCCGAAGCGATCCATCAAAAAGCCCGCCGGCAGGGCGATGATGAAATAGGCGCCGAAGTACGCCGCTTGCAACAGGCCGGACTGCGCCTTGCTCACATGCAAGGTTTCCTGAAAGTGCTTGTTGAGCACGTCCAGCAGGCCGTACGACAGGCCCCATAGAAAGAACAGGCTGGTCACCAGCATCAGCGCCAGGCGCACCGACGGTTCGGCGCGCATGTACACGGGGGTTTCGATCTTGCCCAGTTTGGCTGACATAACGCTCTCCTCTTGTTGTTGTAGGCGTGAAGCGTGTGACATCACTGCGCGGCGCACCGAGGCGTTATGGGGGCTGTTCCGCCAGGCTGAAGATCCGCGCCATCGGCTGCCACTTGTTACCGGGTGCCGTCCAGGGCGTGGGTGCCTGGAAACGCCACATCAGGGTTTCCCACGCTTGCACCTGGGGGTCGTTGAGCGCGGCGCGGGCCATGGCCTGGGCGCTGAATCCGGGCCCGGTGTCCATCACCATGAACAGGCGCGTGCCCAGCTGCCAGATCTGCATGTCGAGCACGCCCGCTTCGCGCAAATGCGCGCTGACCGAAGGCCAGATGCGCTCATGCAGGCGGCGGTACTCGGCGATGGCGGCCTCGTCGTCGATCAGGTCCAGCGCCAGGCATTGGCGGCTCATGTGAGCGCCCGGTCGAGGTGGGTGTAGCCGCCATCGACCACCAGCCATTGGCCCGTGGTGTGAGAGGCGCGAGGGGACAGCAGGAACAGCGCGCTGTCGGCGATTTCGTCCGGCGTGGTCATGCGCTGGCCGAGGGGTATCTTGGCCACGATGTTGGCCAGGCGCGTTTCGGGGTCGTCGAAGCTGGCGATCCAACGCTCGTACAGCGGCGTCATCACCTCCGCCGGGATCACCGCGTTTACCCGCACGCCGTCCTTGAGCAGCGAGGCCGCCCACTCCCGGGTGAGTGACAGTTGCGCGCCCTTGGACGCGGTGTAGCCGCTGGTGCCACCCTGGCCGGTGAGCGCAGTCTTCGAACCGATGTTCACGATCGCCCCTTGGCTGGCCTTGAGCGGCTCCACGCACAGGTGCGCCATGAGGTAGTAATGGATGAGGTTTTTCTCCAGGGACTCGATGAAGGCCGCGCGCCCGGCTTCAAGCCCAACGTTGTCGTTCACCCCGGCGTTGTTCACCAGCCCGTCGATACGGCCAAAGCGCGCCAGCACCTGAGCCACCGCCGCGGCGCATTGGGCCTCGTCACGCAGCTCCACCTGGAAAAACAGCGTTTGCGGTTGGCGCTGGTCCAGTTCGGCGCCGAGGGCGGCGGGCAACGGCTGGTTGGCGAAGATCACCGGGATCGCCCCTTCCTCGGCCAGGCCCAGGGAAATCGCGGCCCCGATCCCGGAGCCACCCCCGGTGACGATCACTACCTTGTCTTTAAGATGCAGGTTCATGGGCGGTAGTCCTCCAGGCCGTAGATACGAAGCGCGTTGCCTCCTGCCATGGCCCCTTGTTCGCTCGGGGACAGGGCGCTTACGGCCGCCGCGAAAAGTTGGTGAACGTCGCGGTAGGTGCCGGCGAGCTGGCACACCGGCCAGTCGGAGCCGAACATCAACCGGGCGGGGCCGAACAGCTCAACCGCGAGATGGAAATACGGCAACAGGGCCTCGGGCTTCCATCGTTGCCAGTCGGCCTCGGTAATCAGCCCCGAGAGCTTGCAGCTCACGTGTGGCAGCGCGGCCAGGGGCGCGACGCGGTCGGCCCAGGCCCAGGGATCGTTCCGGCTCACGTCGGGCTTGCCCAAATGATCGAGGATCAGATGATGGCGATCGTGGCGCTGGCAGAACGCGGTAGCGGCTGGCAGGTCCCGCTCCTTTATCAGCACGTCATAGGCAAGGCCCCGGGTTTGCAGTGCCTTCATGCCACGTTCAAAGGCGGCATCGCCCATGAGCAGGGCGGGCGAGGGCTCGTCCTGAAGCTGATGGCGCAGCCCTACGAACTGTGGCGCCTGCGCCCAGCGCTCCAGCAGGGCTTGAAGGCCCTCCGAACGCAGGTCGGCCCAACCCACCACGCCCGCGATCCATCGGTTGCGCTGGGCCAGATCCAGCAGGTCATCGGTTTCCTCGGCCTGTTGGCGGGCCTGCACCGCAATGCTGGCATCGAACCCCTGCGCGGCAAGCTCTGGCTGCAGATCGCCAGGCGTGAAGTCTCGCTTCAACGCTGCGTGGCGAGGGCCGATCCATTGGTACTGCGCTGGCCGGTATCGCCAGAAGTGCTGGTGAGCATCCACGCGCAATGTAGGCGTGGCTGCGCCTTGGCTGGGGGACGACATTGTTGTACTCCGTCCTGTGGTTGGCCGCCGCGAAGGCGCCTGCGGCGTTAGCCCTTGAACGCGAACTGTTGCCTGGAGGCTTCCTTCATCCGGATGGAGAACCCGGGGGCGAGGGGGGGCATGTAGGCGGCGCCCTTGACCACGCAGGGGTCCTCGAAGTGCTCGTGAAGGTGATCGACGTATTCCACCACGCGGCCTTCATGGGTGCCGGCGATGCACAGGTAGTCGATCATCGACAGGTGTTGAACGTATTCGCACAAGCCCACGCCACCGGCATGGGGGCACACGGGCAACTGATATTTGGCGGCCATCAGCATCACCGCCAGCACTTCATTGACGCCGCCCAGGCGGCACGCATCGATCTGCACCACGTCGATGGCTTCACGCATGATCAGCTGCTTGAACACGATGCGGTTCTGGCACATTTCGCCGGTCGCCACTTTCACCGGCGCCACGCCCAGGCGAATGCGCCGATGGCCTTCCACGTCATCCGGGCTGGTGGGCTCCTCGATGAACCAGGGGCGGGCGAACGCGAGTTCCCGTACCCAATCGATGGCGGCGTCCACTTCCCAGACCTGATTGGCGTCGATCATCAGCTGCCGGTCCGGGCCGAGCACTTCACGGGCGATACGCACGCGGCGAATGTCGTCCTGCAGGTCGCGGCCCACCTTGAGCTTGATATGGGAGAAGCCCCCGTCGATCGCGGCCTGGCACAGGCGGCGCAGCTTGTCGTCCGGGTAACCCAGCCAGCCCGCGGACGTGGTGTAGCAGGGGTAGCCGTCGGCCTGAAGGGCCGCCAGCCGCTCGGCCTTTGCGTTGGCCCGTTCGGTAAGCAGCGCCAGGGCTTCGCCTGGGGTGATGCAGTCGGTGATGTAGCGAAAATCAATGCAGCGCACCAACTGCTCGGGTGTCATGTCGGCCACCAGCTGCCACACCGGCTTGCCTTCGGCCTTGGCCCACAGGTCCCAGGCGGCGTTGACCACGGCGCCGGTGGCCAGGTGAATGGCGCCCTTGTCCGGGCCGATCCAGCGCAGCTGGCTGTCACTCGTCACGTGGCGCCAGAAGCGCCCCATGTCCTCGGCGATCCACTCAAGCTTCAGGCCCACCACTACCGCCGCCAGCGCCTTGATCGCCGCGCAGCAGATTTCATTGCCACGGCCGATGGTGAAGGTCAGGCCGTGGCCTTGCAGGGTAGGGTGGTCGGTTTCGAGGATCACATAGGCCGCGGAATAATCGGGGTCGGGGTTCATGGCGTCGGAGCCATCGAGCGACTTCGATGTGGGGAAGCGAATGTCTTCGACCCGCACAGCGGTGATGGTGGTCATGGCGGTTCCCATTGGCATTGTTGTTGGAACGAACCGACCTGCCGCGCGTGCGGCAGGCCCTGCGCGACGTCAGGCGTCGACGGCCAGTTGCTCCTGCTCGCCCAGGCCTTCGATGCCCAGGCGCATGCGCTGGCCCGCGCGCAGGAACACAGGTTCAGGCTTGCAGCCCAGGCCCACCCCCGGCGGGGTGCCGGTGGAGATCACATCGCCCGGTTGCAGGCTCATGAACTGGCTGAGGTAGCTCACCAGTTTGGGGATCTGGAAGATCATCGTGCGGGTATTGCCGTTCTGGTAACGCTTGCCGTCCACTTCCAGCCACAGGTTGAGCTGGTGCGGGTCGGGCACCTCGTCCCGGGTCACCAGCCACGGGCCCATGGGGCCGAAGGTGTCGCAGCCCTTGCCCTTGTCCCAGGTACCGCCGCGCTCGATCTGGAATTCCCGTTCCGACACGTCGTTGATCACGCAATAGCCGGCCACGTGGTCCAGCGCGCTGGCCTCGTCGATGTAGCGCCCGCCCTTGCCGATCACCACGCCAAGCTCCACTTCCCAGTCGGTTTTTTTGGAGTTGCGGGGGATTTCCACGTTGTCGTTCGGGCCCACGATGGCGCTGGTCCATTTGTTGAAGATGATCGGTTCCGCGGGGATCTCGGCGCCGGTTTCCGCGGCATGGTCGGCGTAGTTCAGGCCGATGCAGATGAACTTGCCCACGTTGCCCACGCAAGGGCCGATACGCGGAGTGCCCTGCACAAGGGGCAGGGTTGTGTGGTCCAGCGCCTGAAGCCGGGCAATGCTTTCCGGGCTGAGCGCCTGGCCCGACACATCGTCGATGAAGTCGCGCAGGTCGCGAATGTTCCCGGTATCGTCCAGCAGGGCGGGGCGCTCGTTGCCTGGTTCACCGTAACGCAGCAGTTTCATGGGGTGTCCTTGTTCGGGGTAAAGGGGGAAGGCGCGCTTGGCGCCGTATAGGTAGAGGTGCGTTCGCTCAGGGCGTCAATTGCTCCAACCGCCGTCGATCACCTGCGCGGTGCCCGTGGTGAAGCCGCTGCGGGGCGAGCCCAGGTACAGCGCCAGTTGGGCGATTTCCTGGGGTGTACCGAGGCGGCCCATGGGCTGGCGTGCCTCGAACGCGGCGTACACCTCTTCTTCGCTACGCTGCTCGCGAGCCGCCTGCTCGGCCACCCGCTGGCGCAGCGAGGGGGATTCCACCGTGCCGGGGCAGATGCAGTTGCAACGGATGTTCTGGCCCACGAAGTCGGCGGCCACGGAACGGGTGATACCGATGACCGCGGCCTTGCTTGCGCAATAAGCAAAGCGGTTGGGCACGCCCTTGATGGCCGAAGCCACCGAAGACATGTTGATGATCGAGCCTCCACCGTTGGCCAGCATGCCCGGCAGGAATGCCTGGATCATCTTGTACATGGCCGTGACGTTAAGGTCGAAGGCGAAGCGCCAGTCTTCGTCGGAACATTCCAGAATGTTGCCGCTGTGCACCACGCCCGCGCAGTTGAACAGCACGTCCAGCGGGCCGGTGTGCGCGGCCAGCCGCTGGATCGCCGCGGTGTCGGTCACATCCAGTACGTGCTTGTGCGCCCCTTCGAGCGGGCTCAGGGCGGCGCCGTTGATGTCCACGGCGAACACTTCGGCGCCTGCTTCCAGGAATGCTTCGACGCTTGCGCGGCCGATGCCCTGGGCCGCCGCGGTGATGAGCACGCGCTTGCCGGTAAGGTCCATGTTCGATCCCTTGTTTTTATGTGATGGGCCTGTGATCGGAATTGGTGGCGTGGCCCTTGGGTGAAACGAGCACGTGGGGCCGGGCCGGTTTGCTATGATCCAGGCACCCCGTGGCTGCTCCAATGGTCAGGCCACTGGACCTATGTTTAGCACCAGGTTGCGGATGCAACAAGGTGATGCCGCCGTTAAATCGCATTGCACAGGCCGAGTCGATCCCAGATGCCCATTCAAGTCATTGATAATCTAAGGCTCTATCGCCAGATCGCCGATCAGCTGCGTGCCTTGATCAGCAGCGGCGAATACCCGCCCGGCAGCCGCCTGCCCGCCGAGCGGGAGTTGGCAAAGCTGTTGGGGGTGAGCCGAGCCTCGGTGCGCGAAGCCATGATCGCGCTCGAAGTGGTGGGGTTGGTGGAGGTGCGGGTCGGTAATGGCGTGCTGGTGTGCGAGCCACCGGCGCAACGGCTCTCCGACGAGCCGGTAATGACCCAGGCCACCCGGGATCAGTGGACCGACATCGACCCCGAGCTGGGTATCGAGGTGGACTTCAGCGCCGAAATCCCGCCTTTCGCCTTGTTACAGGCGCGGCGCTTGATAGAGCCGGAAGCCGCAGCCCTGGCGGCGCGCAACGCCAGTGAGCAGGAGCTGCACGGGATCCGCCTGGCCTTCGAGCGCAACACGCTGGACAACCGCGAAGGCTCCCACACCCATCCGGGAGACCGACTGTTTCATATCCGCATCGCCCAGGCCTCAGGCAACCCGGCCTATGCACTGATGATCCAGCACCTGCTGGGGCACCGTTACGGCAGCATGTTCCAGCGGTTGCAGGCCCACTACACAAGCGAGGACATGCCGTACAGGTCCGAGCACGAGCACCGGCTGGTGCTTGACGCCCTGGAGTGTCGCGATGCGATGGCGGCGCGCACCGCCATGGCCGCGCACCTGGATGAGGTGATTTGCATTTTCAGCCGAGGCACCGCCTAGGCGCCTGTGCGCGACGAAGTCAGGGCGGGTTCTGGTCAGGCCAATCGTTTGTATTTACGATTGGTCTTGCCAATTCTTGAGTGCGTGTGTAGCTTTCGCCAAGCGGCCCCGGCCTTGCCGGCGGGGCCTCTTTCCGTCCATAACAATAAAAGCGCCAGCACGTGCCGCCGAAGGGCAACCGCCGTCAGCGTCTCCCGTGCGTGGCCTGGAGACCGCCGTGCTCACAGTGGTTTGCGACAAACCTGGAAGCCTTCTAGCCCAAGACCGGCCCAGGCCAGAGCGGGCACCCGGGGAAACCCTGGTCAGGATCAAGCGTGTCGGTGTATGCGGCACCGACCTGCACATCTTCAATGGCAACCAACCCTTCCTTGAATACCCCCGTGTGATGGGGCATGAGTTTTCCGGCATCGTCGAGCAGAGCGAGGCGGGCAGTGGGCTGGCGCCAGGCGACCTGGTGTACGTGATGCCCTATCTCTCATGCGGCGACTGCATCGCCTGCCGCCAAGGCAAAACCAACTGTTGCGTACGCATCCAGGTACTGGGTGTGCACCGCGACGGCGCGTTCACTGAATACCTGAGCTTGCCCCACGCGTTCGTGCTCAAGGCAGACGGGGTGACCCTCGACCAGGCCGCCATGATCGAATTTCTGTCCATTGGCGCCCATGCGGTGCGCCGCTCGGACATCCAAACCGGCCAGCGAGCACTGGTAGTGGGCACGGGCCCGATCGGCATGGCCGTGGCGATCTTTTCCCAGCTGCGCGGGGCGAAGGTCACTGTGCTGGACACCCGCGAGGATCGGCTGGCGTTCTGTACCCAGCACCTGCACGTAGACAGCGCCGTGTTGATCGGTGATACCGACAAGGCGCAGCTGGAGCAGATCACGGGCGGCGAATTTTACGACGTGGTGTTCGACGCCACAGGCAACCCCAGTGCCATGGAGCGTGGTTTTGAATTCATCGCCCACGGCGGCAAGTACGTGCTGGTGTCCATCGTGCGCGGGAATATCAGCTTTTCCGATCCTGAGTTTCACAAGCGCGAGGCAACGCTCATGGGCAGCCGCAACGCCACGGTAGAGGACTTCCGCTATGTGGAACGCTGCCTGCGCGAAGGGCTGATCCCCGACGCGGCGCTCAACACCCACCGCATGGCCTTGAGCGAGGTCACCACACGCTTCACCACGCTGCTCGACCCGAGCCAGGGCGTGGTCAAAGCCATCGTTGAATGTTGAGGGTGAGCCATGAGCGCGACAATCGATACATCGGCGGGAACGCCCATTCTGCAATTCGGCACCAGCCGGTTCCTGCAGGCACACGCTGACCTGTTCATTTCCGAGGCGCTGGCGCAAGGCAAGGCATTGGGAAGAGTGACCGTGGTGCAGACCACCGACAACCCCGGCAGCAGCGCACGGGTAAAGGCACTGGCCACCGGTGCGGCCTATCCGGTACACATCCAGGGCATCGATAACGGGAAGGTGATCGACGAGGTGCGCTGGTCCTCTTCGGTCAGCGGCGCGCTGCGCGCCGCCGAGGACTGGCCGCTGATCAGGCAGCGCTTCGTGTGGGACGCGCAGGTGGTGATTTCCAACACCGCGGACACCGGCTACGTGGTGAGCGATCTGGATACGCCTGAGGCATTGCAGGCGAGCGCGCCGGCGCCCGCGAGTTTTCCGGCCAAGCTGCTGGTACTGCTGCATGACCGCTGGCAGGCCAACCCCGCCGCGCCGCTGTCGTTGTTCCCCTGCGAGTTGGTGTCCCGCAATGGCGAGGTGCTGCGCGAACTTGTGGTGAGCATCGCGCAGGCCTGGGCGCTTGCGCCGTCATTCATCACTTACCTTCGAACCACCTGCCGCTGGGCCAACTCGCTCGTGGACCGGATCGTCCCTCAGGCCCTGGACCCCGTTGGCGCGGTGGCCGAACCCTACGCCTTGTGGGCCATCGAGCGGCAGGAGGGGCTGGTACTGCCTTGTGAGCACCCCGCCATCGTGGTGACCGACGCGTTGGACCATTACGAGCACTTCAAACTGTTCATGCTCAACCTGGGGCATACCTGGCTGGCCGAGCGTTGGCGGGTCGATGGCCGCGATCCCGAGGAAACCGTGCATCACGCCATGAACGATCCGGCGCTGCGCCAAGGCCTCGAAAGCCTGTGGGAAGACGAAGTGCTCCCGGTGTTCGCGGCGCGGGGCTGCCTGGCCGAAGCCCGGGACTACCTGGCCTCGGTACGCGACCGGTTTCTCAATCCTTATGTGCGGCACCCGCTGGCGGACATCGCGCGAAACCACGAGGAAAAGAAACGCCGGCGCTTCCTGCCCATCGTGGAAATGGCGCGGCGACAGCTACCGGGCCTGGAACAGCCGCGTCTGGCCGCTGCGTTACGGGGCGATCGTTCAACCCCGTGACCGGTTCGGCCGATAGGGGGCGGGGCGCCAGACGGCGCCCTTGAGGCGCTGTGGTATGCTCCGGCCAGCCAGACGGAAGCTGATCGATGACCACGCCAAACCCTCCCGCCGAACGCCGCCTTTATCAAGTTATCGCCGACCGGCTGCGCGAGCATATTCGCAAGCATGGCATCGCCGCCGGCAGCCGCCTGGCCCCGGAACGAGACCTGGCGCAGATGCTCGGCGTGTCGCGGCCGTCCCTGCGTGAAGCCCTGATCGCGCTGGAGATCGAAGGCAGCGTCGAGATTCGCATGGGCTCCGGGATTTATGTGTGCGAGCACTTGCTTGGCAACACGGGGCGCACCAGGATCCTGGGCGAAAGCCCTTCGGAGCTGATGCAGGCGCGGGCGTTGATCGAAGGTGAGTGCGTGATGCAGGCCTGCCTCAACGGCACCAAGGCTGATTACCGTTACCTGCAAACTTGCATCGACAAGATGCGCGAAGGCGTGGAGAAGGGCGTGCCGGCCTTGGACGATGATCGTCGCTTCCACCAGCGTCTGGCGAAGATGAGCGGCAACTCCACCTTGCTACGCATCATCACGTCGCTGTTCGAGGAGCGCTACAGCCCACTCTCCGCGCATATCAGCGAGCATTCGGAAAACCGCGACACCTGGGCCGCCGCGGTCGCCGAGCATGAAGCCATTTTGCTCGCCGTGGAAGCCCGCGACCTGATCGGCGCGCAAACCGCCATGCGCCAGCACCTGCGGTGTTCCGAAGCCCGCTGGCTGAAGGGCATGGATGCCCAGGTCAACACCGCTGGCCAATGACGGGCCACCGGGCCTAGGCCCTCATCGTCTTGCGAATGCCTTCCCATAGCCCATTAAGGTAAACCGCGCCCAGCGCCCGGTCGTACAGGCCGTACCCGGGGCGGCCGGTTTCGCCCCAGATCATGCGGCCGTGATCCGGCCGGTAATAGCCCTCGAATCCGGTCTCCACATAGGCACGAACGATCTCGGCCATGTCCAGCGAACCGTCTTCGGAGCGGTGCGCGGTTTCGAAAAAGTCGCCCGCTTCGGTAACCTTCACATTGCGCAGGTGGGCAAAATGGATGCGCCCCTGGCCGCCGAACTCACGTACCAGGGCGGGAATATCGTTACCCAGGTCCGCGCCGAGCGAGCCTGAACACAGCGTGAGGCCATTGGCGGGGTTATCCACCATGGCCATGATGCAGGCGAGGTCTTCACGGTTTTTCACCACGCGCGGCAAGCCGAAGATAGAGCGAGGCGGGTCATCCGGGTGCAGCGCCATTCGGATGCCGGCCTCGCTGGCGGCCGGGATTACCCGCTCCAGGAAATACGCCAGCCGCTGGCGCAACGTGGTTTCGTCCACTTCGGCGTATTCGGCCAACAGCGCCTTGAGCGCGGCAGGCTCATAGCTCACGTCCCAGCCGGGGAGGGTGAGGCCTTTTTCCAGGCTGGCCTGCTCGATCACCGCCGTGTCGAAGGCCAGGGTGGTGGAGCCGTCGGGCAAGGGCATTTCCAGCGTGGAGCGGGTCCAGTCGAACACCGGCATGAAGTTGTAGCACACCACCTGGATGCCGCAGGCGGCGAGGTTGCGAAGGGTCTGGCAGTAGTTGTCGATCAAGCGATCCCGGCTCGGCAGGCCGCGCTTGATGTCCTCGTGAACGGGCACGCTTTCGATCACCTCCAGCGCCAACCCATGCGCGTTGACGGTGGCCTTCAGCGCCTGGATGCGCTCCAGCGGCCATACGTCGCCCACCGGGATGTCGTAGATGGCACTCACAACCCCTGTCATGCCAGGGATCTGCCGAATGTAGGGCAGCGTTACCGGGTCGGTATCGCCATACCAGCGAAACGTCATTTTCATGTGGGCCTGTCCTTTTTATTCTGCCGCCACTGTGGTCGAGCCAGTATAGATTGGTCAGGCCAAAAAGGTAGCGGACTGACCGTCAGTCCCTTTTGTGCTTAATTTCCTTGTCTACTTGCCCTCGCGGCGGTGATTTGCCGTCTACTATCTTTCCCTGTTGGCTAATTTGGTCAGGCCAATCCAGGCTTGGCCACCTCTGGCTGAAGCACGAAACAGTCTTGCTCATAACAATAATTACGGAGGACTCGCCATGCAGAAAGGGCGCTGGTTAGTGATATTTCTGTGCTTTCTCGCGGTTGCGATCAACTACATAGACAGGGCCAACCTCGCGGTGGCCGCTCCCTACATCCAAAAGGAACTGGGCCTGGGCGCCGGAGAGATGGGCCTGTTGCTCAGCGGCTTCTTCTGGACCTACGCCCTGATGCAAATGCCGTTCGGCTGGTTCGTGGACAAAGTCGGCGCGAAGATCGCGTTGCCTCTGGCCGTGGCCTGGTGGTCCCTGTTCACCGCGGCCACGGCCGCCGCCAGCAGCCTGGCCGCGATGTTTGGCTGCCGCCTGTTGCTGGGCGTGGGGGAGGCGGGCGCCTACCCCTCCTGCGCGAAGATCGTGAGTCAGTGGTTCGAGGTGAAGGAGCGTGGCTTCGCCACCAGCATCTTCGACAGCGGCTCTCGCGTGGGCTCGGCGTTGTCCATCCCTGTGGTGGCCTTGATCATTGAACTGTGGGGCTGGCGCGCCTCGTTCGTCATCACAGGCCTGGTCGGCTTCGTGTGGGTGGTGGGCTGGTTCCTGATTTACCGCGAGCCCGCGGCCGTTGCCGCCATCCAGCACGATGAAGCGACCAAGGCGGCCACCCTTGCCGCGCAGCCGAAGGTGCGTTGGGCTTCATTGTTCCGCCACCGTACCCTGTGGGGGATGATGCTGGGCTTCTTCTGCCTGAACTTCGTGATCTACTTCTTCATCACCTGGTTCCAGACCTATCTGATCCAGGAG